>SDBV01000787.1_pt1 | contig 46209 bp, 44 predicted proteins | sample 2277081 | NCBI WGS metagenome assembly SDBV01 (sample SAMN10402039, study PRJNA504765) | marine sediment metagenome | isolation source: marine sediment core GS10_PC15, 223 cmbsf | place: Arctic Ocean: Southern Knipovich Ridge | collected 2010
TCTTTTGCTTTCTGCTAATTCGACGTTTCGGTTTTTGTTCTTCCATTTTTGCAGTTTTTCCTTCATCCATTATAACTATTTTTAAGGATCTTTTCTGCTTACATTTAATCGGGGCTAATATAGGAGCAGAGGAAATTCATACCTTAAGACCTGAAATGGAAGCTTCAAAGAACAGTTTTTATCGAAAGCTTACCCTTGCTGTCAGCGCTGTGGGGCCCGGCCTGTTTCTAATAGGTTACAACAATGGCACGGTTAAAGCATCAACCCGGAAAATTAATAGCGCCAATGATATCACCAAAATGGGAGTTTGATCGGAGAGGATCGAATGTGGGATCTACATTGATCCAGCAAAGCCATGTGGAGCGTTCAGCAAGGGCATCGTCAAGATATTGTAGCGCCAGCGCTTCATCACCACTGCCACAGGCAATGCGGGCTCTTTCCAAGGCTGAAATGTATCCAAACTTCGCCGATATATCCAGCTCGTTCTGGATCAACCCGGCCGCTTTGGTTTTGCCGGCCACTGCATAGGAATAGGCGAGCAACGTGGTCATTTTCGTATTCTTATTGTTTGAAATGCCTCTTCCTTTCACAAACAGGTTGATGGCTTTATCATGCATTCCCTTTTTACAATATGATAATCCAAGCCATATGTAGACCGGCAAATATTCCGGGGCCATACCTAATGTTTTTTCGCATTCGGCGATAGACCGGTCAAAGTCACCCGATAGAAAATAGGCCATGCCCAATAAGGTGTTAATGATAAGACCCAATGGATCATATTTTTGTGCTTTTCTCGATTGATTAATCCCTTCCTCAATTCTTCCGGTGGCGATCAGGAACTCCGCGTACCAATGATGGGCCGTTACATATCCGGGATTTAATTCCAATGCCGCAAGGAACTCCCGCTCCGCTGATTTCCAATCCCATTCATAAAGGGTTTGCACAAATGCAAGCGAAGTGTGTGCCTCAACAAGTGATTTGTTTAATTCCAGCGCTCTGAGTGCGGTCTCTTTTGCTCTGGGGTAAACTTCAGCAGGTCTTTTAATTTCATAGAACCCCTGTAGATTATAGCATTGTGAAAGTCCTGCATAAGCAGGAGCAAAGGTGGGATCGATCTTTATACTTTGATTGAATAGAGCCAAACCTGCTGAAAGACCTTCTCCCCTTTGATTGAAATTATACCTTCCTTTTAAATAAAGGTCGTAGACGCCAAAATTAACCTTTGGAGCACTTATGTCACTTTCATCAGATCTCGCCGGTATGCTGACACCCAACTTCCCGACGATATTCCTGATGATATCATCAAGAATGTCATGGGTATTATTTAATTCCGTTTCATAGGTATTGGACCAGATGGTGTGATGATCTTTAAAATTAATAAATTCAACATCAAGTTTTATACGACCTTCAGACCTCTGAATATTTCCCTGAATGACTTTGCGGAGTTTTACCTTCTGAATAATCTCGTGCAGATCCTGAAATTTATTAATTCTATTCGATGAGCTTCTTGAAATAACTGTCAGACCGGGTATCGCTGATAAAGAATTGATAATTTCTTCCGCAATTCCATCAGAAAAATAGTCAAACTCTTTTTTATTGGTTTTGTTTTTGAAAGGAAGAACAGCCAGGGTGATCGCTTCAACAGCGATAGTAACATCACTGACGGGTCGCTTATTTCGAAAAATATTTTTAAACCAATCCATACCGGTAGAATAAAAATATAAAATTTCTTGCTGACTGGACTTTCATGAAGGACTTTATATCATATTCGACCTTTCCCTTGCCGGATGATTCGCGCCAGGATGATTCGACTATTCTTCCTTAAAAGAAGGCCGGAACAGAGGAAATTCATACCTTAAGACCTGAAATGGAAGCTTCAAAGAATAATTTTTATCGAAAGCTTGCCATAGCTGTCAGTGCTGTAGGGCCAGGCCTGTTTCTGATTGGTTACAACATTGGCACGGGAAGCATCACCACGATGGCGAAGGCAGGTGCCAAATACGGCATGAGCCTGTTCTGGGCCCTGGTGCTCTCCTGCATTTTTACTTACGTTTTAATGGTGGCGTATGGCCGGATGACACTTGTAAGCGGGAAGACGGCTTTGAACAATTTCAAACATAGTTTTCGATTTGGACCGGCGCTGTCCGTTTATATTATTATTGCACTCATTACCGGTGAACTGTTGGCAGTAATGGGTGTCATGGGTATTGTAACCGACCTTCTTCACGAAGGGTTCCTGCTCTTTGGCGGATGGGATGTCCAACCCTTTTTGATCACCCTGGCTGCTGTTATTTGTTTATACTCCCTCTTATGGTTTGGCCAGTACAAAGGATTCGAAAAAGTGATGACTGTTTTTGTGATCCTTATGGGGATTAGTTTTATCCTGGTATTTTTTATGGTCAAACCTGAATTAGGGACTATTCTGAAAGGCCTGAAGCCGACGATACCCAATGAAAAGGGGGCCTTTCAACTAATAGCCGCGATGGCAGGTACCACATGTTCAGCGGCGGTATTTATTGTTCGCAGTACAGTTGTTGCTGAAAAAGGCTGGACGGTTAATGATTTACCCGCGGAAAAGAAAGACGCATTTGTTTCAGCAAGTGTTATGTTATTACTCTCCGGAATAATTATGGCTGTTTCCGCGGGTACATTATTTGTTGCCGGGCTGGATTTAACTTACACGGTCGATTTGATTTATCTTTTTGAACCACTTGGTGGTAAAGTGGCAGCCTTTGTGTTAATTATTGGAATTGCCGGGGCAGGCCTTTCTACTGTATTCCCTATCATACTCATCGCGCCATGGTTGATATGCGATTATTCGGGGATAAAAAGGGACATACAGTCGCCGTTATTTCGGATATTGGGCTTCATAGGTATTCTTTTCAGTTTTGGCTTGCTGGTTATTGACAAGCCTCCTCCGGGGATGATGATCTTTTCCCAGGCATTCCAGGCATTAATACTACCTGCAGTTGCTATCCCGGTTTTTATCCTGATAAATAATGCCAGGATCATGGGTAAATACAAGGCAGGTATATGGATGAATGCAGGATTAATTGCGGTAATCCTGTTTGCATTTATTACTTCTTATTTTGCATTGGCAGATTTGTTTTAGGATCTCCTGAAAATAAATACCCTGGTTTTTGATTTTTATATCTGATTTTGAAGATTGAATCATCCTTTTTCATTTTCTTTTGCATGCCCAAAAGAAAACGAAACAACCTGCCTGCGCAGGCAGGAAGAAAAAGGCACCACGGTCGAAAACCCATTTCCACGCTAAACGCTCTCCCGATAATTATATAATTATCGGGACCCTCCCTGCAGAAAAATGTCTTAACCAATTTGAATACGATGAGTTCAGTGCAAAAACGACATTTTTAAAGGTCGGCCAACCCGCATGGCCTCAATGTGTTCACGCCGACCGTGGACGCCCAGCCGCACCCAACTGCCAAAGGATTAATTGCTGGAATTGCTCTGCATTAAATAAACAAGGATGCCCGATTTTAGAGTGAGTTCGACGTAAATAATTTGTTTTTTTGCTTGAATTATACCATTATATCGAACGCACGTTATTTTAGGACAATTTACAGGTATGATTCAACAACGATTTGACCAATTGGAAGTAAAAGCGTTTGATTCGGCATTGGAAATGGGAAGAACTGCTTCCAAATATGTAGTCAGCAATATAACCAAAGCCATTGATCTCAAAGGCGAAGCGAGGATAATATTGGCTACAGGTGCTTCGCAATTTGCTTTTCTGGATTCGCTTAGAACGGCCACGGACATCTTGTGGGAGAGGGTAACGGTTTTTCACCTGGATGAATACCTCGGTATGTCGGATAATCATCCGGCAAGTTTCCGAAGATACCTGCGGGAGAGGATCCTGGATTATGTCCGGCCCGGGAAGATGCATTTTCTCGAAGCCGATGCCAGGGATATAAAGAAGGAAATAAATCGCTATACAAGCCTGTTAATTGAGAAACCAATAGATATTGCCTGTATTGGTATCGGGGAAAACGGGCATATTGCTTTTAATGATCCCCCTGTTGCAGATTTTAACGATCCCCTGTTGGTAAAAAAGGTTGAACTGGATGAAGCCTGCAGGAATCAACAATTAGGAGAAGGCTGGTTTGCGGATTTAAATGAAGTTCCCACGCATGCCCTTACGCTGACAGTCCCTGCAATAGTGAGATCAGAAGTGATCAGCTGTGTTGTGCCGGATGAACGGAAAGTGGAGGCTGTGCGCGAGACGCTTTATGGTGTGATTTCCGAAAACTGTCCGGCCACTATCCTTCGCACACATAAGGAAGCCGTCTTATGGTTGGATAAAGATTCAGCGGGTGGTATGAGATCCTGAGTAAAAACCGGACAAAAAAATTAAAACCACCCCCTACACCCCCGCCAGCGGGGGACATTGGGACTAGTGACCCGTCCTGAAATAAGTTGACAGTAAAACATATATTCCTTTAATAGCTTGACACATTTGTTTTATTCCTGGCATAGCTTGACAATTATGGATTATAATTTCGGTTCCCAACCCGGCTCATAACTTCTGGACCACAACTTCATGGCTTCCGGGTGATCTTTGATCTGCCCTGATCCGGGATCAATTTTCAGACTACCACCCGTCATTTGGGCGATGTTTCCAAGATGACATAGCAGGTTACTTATGTTTCCCTCCTCAATAGGTGAACGCAGTTTCCCGCCCTCCCTGATTGCTTTGGCAAAATTAGTCATGTGCCTCAGATCCGAGGGGCCTTCACCAATAATGTCCATGTTATCGGTGATCCTTTCCTCAACTATCTCTTTGATGAGTTTACGATCCTTATCATATGCCACGTAACTGTTTTCATCGATTATAGCCGTGCCTTCTGTGCCATGGATGGCAGCCCCTCTTCCCCTGTCATGATACCGGAAAGGATGGCAACTTTTACCCTCCCATGTGATCATTTTATCGTCTCCGAATTCAAAACTTGCCACCTGGGTATCATTAAATTCCCAATCATCGTTATAATGAAATCGACCTCCCGAGGAAGTAACTTTGGTAGGATAAGTGACACCAAGCGCCCAGCGGCAGATATCTATTTCATGAATCCCGTTGTTATTGATTTCGCCGGTACCCCATCGCAGAAACCAATGCCAATTGTAATGAACTACATTGTCCCTATACTCCACCCTTGGTGCCGGGCCCTGCCAGATATCCCAATTCAACCGTTCCGGTACCGGTGTATGTTTGCCGACACCAATGGATTCCCTGTTATTGGAATACCAGGCTTTTCCAAAATATGGTTTCCCGATCAACCCGGCATGGATATCAGCGATTGCTTGCTGTGAAGGAGGGGACGACCGCTGTTGATTGCCCATTTGAACTATCTTATTGTATTTTTTTGATGCTTCAACCAGCATTAACCCTTCGTCCGGATTATGACAGCAGGGTTTTTCCACGTACACATGCTTGCCTGCCTGGATAGCCATGATGGACATGGGTGTGTGCCAGTGATCGGGGGTGGCAATGGCCAAAGCATCAATGTCTTTTGACTCCAGCATTATGCGAATATCATCATGGCCTTTTGGAGCCTTGCCGGTGCTCTTCTTTACCTCACTGATCTCAGCAGCCAGCACGTGGGCATCCACATCACAAAGGTGCGTGACCGTACTATTTTCTACATTCCACGCAGCTTTTGTCAAATCCTTACCCCGGTTATTTAAACCTGCCACACCAAAAAGTATACGATCGTTAGCACCCATTATTCTGCCATAGCTTAATGCGCTAAAACCCATGGCTAATCCTGCAGTACCGATTGCAGACTTCTTAATAAAGGTCCTTCTTGAATCATTCGTTCGTTTCATAATACTATATTTTTTAGTGGATGTACCTGCACATTTACTCGTTAAGTGAATTAAAAACCTCTTTACCTGCAACGATTGTTTTCCTGACGGTTAACTTTCCATTATCCAGCGTGAACAGAACCAAATCCGCTCGTTTACCTACACTGATAGTACCCCTGTCGTCTAATCCTGATAACCTGGCCGGATTTCGGCTAACCATGTGAACTGCGTCCGCCAGAGAGCATCCGGTAATGCGCATGATATTTTCAATTCCGGTGGTAATTAAATAGGAGGCCCCTGCCAAAACATCCTGTGATGGCATTGTAATTTTTCCTTGTGGCGTCATCACTACCTTTTGTCCAAAAAGCTCATAATTACCTGGCGGCATTCCTCCCAGGCTGGTTACATCCGAAACCAAAATGGTTCTTTCCACACCCTTGACTTTGTAGAAAGTCCGGATCTCCTCGGGGCGAAGGTGGTACCCGTCAGCTATTAAACTGGCCATCAATCTGTCGTCAGCCAGCTGCGGCCACAAAGGATTATCATGACGATGAATTAAATTGGCACAACCATTACCAAGATGGGTTGAAATTTCTGCACCTGCATCTACAGCTCGTTTAATTATAGCAGCTGAACCATTATGGTGTCCCAGGGCAACTATAATATTTTCCTGCCGGCACTTTTCGATAAAATCAATGGCTCCTTCCAATTCAGGTGCGAGCGTAATCATAAGGATATTCTCTCCGGAAGCTTGCTGCCACTTTATAAATTCTTCCCAATCCGGATCCCGGATCCATTTGAGGTTGTGAGCACCACGAAATCCATCCTCTGCCGAAATGTACGGACCCTCAAGATGAAATCCCGGTATTGACATCCCGATATCGGGATCTTTCAATGCTTCATTTAAAATTGTGAAATTTTTCAGTATCAGCTCGAAACTATTAGAGGTCAGCGTAGGAAGATAGGTGGTGACCCCAAATCGCCGGAAAGCCCTCGTTATTTCTTTCACTTGTCCAACCTCCAGCACTTCGGAATTAAAGGAATGCGATAAATATCCATTTACCTGTATATCAATAAATCCCGGTGCAATATACAGTTGATCGCCCTTACCGTTCGTTTCAACATTTCTATTGATTTTTTCAATAAATCCGTTCTTTATTTCAATGGAAATTGGTTCGTTATCCAGGTAATAAATACCCTCAATAATTTCCTGAGATTGATCTTGCATACTTATAAATGCTTTTGATATAGAACATCCCAATGTCAGAAACAACATAATTAACCTGCAGATTAATCCAATTTTAATTTGATTCATTGTTATGAAATCTTAAGTGTCATTTCTGTATTTTTAAGTTAGTCAGAATAAATATGAAATCAGATGGAATCTTTGAAAAATGTGGGCCTCTCAACAGGATAATTGGCAATATGCATTCTCGAAGATCAACTGACTTCACTGAAGTTTCGGCGGACAAGTAGCAGTGAGGGATTTGTTTAAGAACATCTTTTCGAAATTCTCTACCAAAAAGTAATTTGCACCACTCCTATCTATTTGTTAACTTACAAGATGACAAATCCCAAACCACAAACCAATTTATATGGAATTTGCAATAATCTGCGCCCAAGCTGACATAAGTCATGGTTTCACAAGCAACTCTTTTACAAATTTGCTTTTTGGATCAATGTGGTACAATATGCAGACCACTCCGGTGGATTAAGTAGTTGAACATAAGCTTTGATTCATGATTTATAAGTTTAACGCCGACAAGGCATAAAAATTAATTTGAAAAGTTATGACACGTTCTATTATTGACATTTGGTATGACAGTGTAGTTTATGCAAGTGTAGCATTTCTGGCAGCAGGGATGATAATCACTGCAGCATATTTCATCATGCTTTATAGTATAAATAATTCATCTGACAAATATCAGTTTGTTAGTAAAAACCAGGCGAAGTATTTTCTATACGCCTCGATTTCATGGGTAGTGGCTTTGGCTTTTTATTCTAATATCCTGCTCCAGCCGTTACTGGAAACCAAAGGTGGATTTGAAGTGGTAGTTATGTTGTTTGTTACTGTAGTGGCAGGTTTTGGGATAAGCTATATTGTTTATATCTACTACAAATTGTATTATTCACAGGTTGTAGAAAAGCGGCTAATGAAGATAAGGTTCAAACCGAGGGTAACGAAGACAGGTCACAAGATGAGGTTGCTTTCAGAGGAGGAAGAAGACCTTCACCTGACTGAGGAAATGATCAAAGATGAAGACAATCTTAAGTTTGAATATGACGTCTGGCTGGACGAAGTCAATGGGGAAAAATATTTCGAAAAATACAATATCCATTTTCATGCCCTGGTTTGTGACAACTGTGAATTTCGAACGCTTACAAGTAGAGGCGAGGAAATCGAAAAACATCCAACGCTTGAAACTGAAGGAAACCTTGTGGCCCAATATAAATGTGCTAATTGTGGCTTCACGAAAGTGGTAGAAACCAGGATTCCAACCTTGATCAGGTCATCCTCACTAAATTAAATAGCCCCAGGACTTTTTAGGAGATGCTTGCCCGCCCGGCTAGCCATTCGGGACGGGTGAATATGCCAAGATCTATTCTGCCAGGGGAATGGTTGACAGCGCCTATTAACATCTTGAAAGAGCTGTAGCCGGGCCTATTCATTTGGGGATGTCCGACTTTATGGAAAGTGATCCACTGTTTGAGAATATTAAAGATGAACCGGAATTTAAACGTTTGGTAGCAATCGCCAGGGAGAAAGTACGACTAAATCGAGAAGAGGTCAGGAAACTGGAGGATTCAGGTGAGATACCAACCAGCCTCGACCGGATCGAGTTGTATTGAAGACCACGGGAAGGAGATATAGGGTATACAATCGACTTACAATTAAAGGATCGTAGGTTGCTCCGGGTTTGAGATTGTAAAATCCATATTTTGCCTTCACGCTGATTTTCATTATATTGACATTAAAGTGTCAACAGGAACGCCACCGATTCCAATGGAAATCAAGATCAAATTCTACGGCACCCGCGGATCTATTCCGGTATGCGAACCCCAATTCCAGGAATTCGGTGGGAATACCACTTGTTTTGGATTTTTTCATCATGATCGCATTGGGCTCATCGATGCCGGCACCGGTATCAGGGCAGGCGGAAGAGATATTCTGAATAATGACGTTTACCAGAAAAATATAACGGTAGCGTTTACACATTTTCATTGGGATCATATCCAGGGTTTACCCTTCTTTCCCCCTGCCTATTCCACCGACAGGGTGATCAGCCTGCTTGCACTGGGTAAAAGCCGCAAAACCAAAAATCTTAAAGATGTCATCACCCAGCAAATGGGTGGTGAATATTTCCCAATCGAATTAGATAAAATGGGTGCGAGGTTTAATTTCATGATCGTCAACCGCGCGGATATCCCAAATTTTTATCAAACCCATACTTCTACCATGAAGCTCAACCATCCCGGTGGATGTTTTGGATACCGCATTGAAGTGGAGGGCCGGTTGATTGTTATCTGCACTGATGTGGAGCACGGCAATGAAATTGATCCGAAAGTGGTTGAATTTGCCCGGAATGCTGATCTGCTGATACACGATGCACAGTATACCGATGAAGAACTGGAAACCCATAAAGGCTGGGGTCACAGCAGCTATACACAAGCCATGGAGGTGGCAGAAATGGCAGGAGTAAAACAGTTGGCGATGACGCATCACGATCCGGAGCATGACGATGAATTTTTAAAGACAATGGAAAAGAAATGCCAGGACCGGTTTAAAAATTGTCTCCTGGCCAGGGATGGGATGGAGATCAGTTTTTAAGGGTTTAGTAAATCCTTTGACTCGGGAGCGGACAGATGACCATATTTTCGCACCCGTTATTCATGATTCTTTTTGCCTTAGTTAGTCTATTATCCTTTTTAAATTCTGGCTCTTCCCTGATGAATTCTGTAGCCTTAGGGTTGACAATTTGAACTAATGTCATATTGCCCGGTTTATTGAGTAGTCCATCCTCCATCTATTGAAAACCCTGATCCTGTAACAAAACCGGAGGCAGGACTCGCCAGGTAAAGAGCCAGGCCTCCAATTTCATGGTGCTCGCCCCACCTACCCATGGGGATCTTCCTGACAAAAGCCCTGAATTTTTCCTGGTCTTTTGTCAGCGGTAGATTCATTTCTGTAGCAAACGGTGTTTCAGCCCCTTAATTAACCGGACATGATTACAGATTAAAATTAGTAATTATGTCAATGCAAAAAAGAAAATTCACGAAACAAGACAAGCTCACTATCTTGCAGGAAAGCAAGGTACAGGGAGTAAAAGCCACCCTGGATAAACATGCCCTTTGTCACATCACACTCAAATGCCATTGAATCCACATTGTATTCGGAACTGATATGATCCCGGGCAATTGAGTTTTGCTTAGTATCCCGTGAAGCAATGACAATGTTTGCACCCGCCTCCGCCAGGGCTTTGCCCACTTCAAAACCAAGTCCCCTGTTACCCCCGGTTATCAGGGCTACCTGCCCGTTTAGTTTAAACTGATCTACTATACTTTTTGCCATTTTTCCTGATTAAACAATACTAAAAATATCCATTTAAGTTTTATTAATAAGCTTCGTAATTAACTAGTTTCAATGTCCCCCGCTAGCCGTTAAAACATCTTCATCTGTGAACCTTAAAATAGTAAATCCTACATCGAGACTATGTACGGTCCTGAAACAAGTTGACAAATTTGACACTGTTTCATAAAAAACTTATGATTATATTACGATGGCAAAATATAACAATTATGGAAAATCATGACCTTAAAATAGTCATTATAAAAAATTAAAACCACCCCCTACACCCCCACCAGCGGGGGACATTGATGTATTTTCATACACAATTTTAATTTCAATCATTCTTATTGTTTAATTTCTCAAGCAACTTTTGTATTTCATAGTGTTAAATACTTATCTATAAATTCGATAATGATTACAACTTTGAATATTTCCACAATTACCCGTACTCTTACCTGTTTTTATAAATAAATTATTAAAAGTTATATAGTTTAATTCTATACAATAATTTCAAAAGTAAATATAAATTCAACATTTAGTAAAATGGGTGAATAAGCCAGCATGTATGATTAAACAAATCAAACCATTGGACCATTGAGTGTCTGTCTATTTTGGTTTGTTAGCCACCAATCATGGCCTTTAAACCGTGTGATTTAAATACTTCAAGAATTTGATCCTGGCGTTCCTGACCTGGCTCGCCCATATTTCCCGGATCAAATTCCTGGCCTAGTTTTTCGTACTTTTTAGAAGCAATGTTGTGATACGGAAGAATGTTTACCAGCTTTTTTTCTCCCGCAAGAGAGGCAATGAATGCAGCAGATTGCTGTATGTTTTCATCATCATCATTTACACCTTTTATCAGGGGAATGCGAATGTTTATTTTAGCTCCGGTTTCTGCTAAGATCCTGAGATTCTCCAAAATATTTTCATTGGAAACACCCGTGTACTTTTTATGTTTCACGGAATCCATCATTTTTAAGTCATACAAAAAATGCTCTGTCCTTTTGGCTACATCCAAAAGTACTTTTGTATTTGCATGACCTGATGTGTCAACACAACGATGAATACCTTCTTTTCCACATTCGTCCAATAGCCGGATTAAAAACTTATGATGCATCAGCGGTTCGCCGCCTGAAAATGTCGCCCCGCCTTCTGATTGATCCATCAGCAAGGTTTCTCTTTTTATCCGTTTCATGATGTCTTCAACAGATAGGATCTCACCTGACATTTCGATAGCTTTCGTGGGACATACCTCCGCGCATTTCCCACAAAGATTACAGGCATCCGCGTTGGTTACAATTCCATTGGGGGTTAAGGTGAGTGCGTTTTGTTCGCAAACCTTCACACATTCCTGACTGCCGATACACTTACTCGCCGTGTACATCTTTTGCGTTTTCCTGGATCTGCTTTCCGGATTATGGCACCATGTACAAGACAGAGGACACCCTTTCAGGAAGATGGTAATACGAATCCCCGGACCATCATTTATAGCATAACGCTTCACATCAAATATCAGGCTTGGATTCATACCCGGGTGCTAGTTGAGTGCTTAAAATGATTCGTTTTCCGTTCGATCGATTACTTCCTGTTGAAGGTCTTCATTCATATCATTGAAGTAATCGCTGTAACCGGCCATGCGCACCAGCAAATCCCTATAATCTTCAGGATTTTCCTGTGCTGCACGCAAGGTGGCAGTATCAACAATATTAAATTGAATATGATGCCCGCCAAGTGTAAAGTAGCTTCTGATCAGTTTGCCTAGCTTTGAAATATCCTCATCTCTTTTTAACAGGCTGGGTAGAAAACGCTGGTTCAATAATGTACCACCGGATCTTGTGTGGTCCAATTTTGTTAATGAACGAATTACCGCCGACGGCCCATTTATATCACATCCATGCGATGGGGAAGTCCCGTCAGAAATAGATTTTTCTGCCAACCGACCATTGGGTGAAGCACCCATTACTTTCCCAAAATAAACATGACAGGTGGTAGATAGCATATTCAAATGATACTCTCCGCCTTTAATATTGGGTTTGCCATCTATTGCTTTGATTAAATCATCGTACACTTTTAATGCGATGTTATCAGCGTAATCATCATCATTGCCAAAGAATGGTGTCCTATTTACAATCGTCTGGCGTAATATTTCATCTCCTTCAAAATTATTAGCCACAGCTGCTAATATCCTGTCCAAATCAAATGTCTTCTTTTCAAAAACATGATACTTAAGCGTAGATAAACTGTCGGTTACCGTACCTAATCCTGTACACTGAATGTAATTGGTGTTGTAACGCGGCCCGCCGTTGTAATAATCTTTCCCGGTAGCAATGCAATCTTCAATTACAACCGAAAGGAAGGGGGCAGGGGCGTATTTTGCAAACATCGTATCGATGTAATTACTTACCCTTATTTTTTGATCTACGATAAAATTTAATTGTGTTATGAATGCATCATATAGATCCTGGTATGTTTTGAAAGTTCCCGGGTCTCCAGACTCGGTACCGGCAACCTTCCCAGTGACCGGATCAATTCCGTTATTTAAAGTTACTTCAAGTATCTTGGGTACATTCAGGTAGCCTGTCAACACAAAGGCTTCTTTACCAAAGGCACCAACTTCAATACACCCGCTGCATCCACCTTCACGGGCATCTGTTAATGATTTTCCCATGCTTACCATTTCCATGATATATGTTTCGGGACTGAATACCGAAGGATAACCATGTCCCCGGCGGATCACTTTGCAGGCAGCATTAAGAAATTTATCTGGTGTTTTCGGACTGATATGCACCGATGATCCGGGTTGAAGGAGATGCAGCTCTTCGATGGCTTCAAGCATAATGTAGGAAACTTCGCTTACTGCATCAGATCCATCTGCTTTAAGGCCACCAATATTAATGTTTGTAAAATCGTTGTATGTACTGCTTTCTTTTGCAGTTATGCCTACTTTTGGCGGGGCTGTATGGTTATTCACTTTTATCCACAGACAACATATAATTTCTTTGGCTTCTTCACGTGTCAGGGTTCCTTCGGCTATTTCTTTATCGTAAAAAGGAGCTAAATGCTGATCGAAATGTCCGGGGTTCATCGCATCCCAACCGTTGAGTTCTGTGATGGTTCCTAAATGAACAAACCAGTACATTTGTACAGCTTCCCAAAAGTTGCGGGGAGCATTAGCGGGCACCCATCTGCAAACCTCAGCTATTTTCAGTAGTTCCTTTTTGCGTTTGGGAGATTTTTCAGTTTTAGCTTTCTCTTCCGCTAAATTCGCATGACGCTCGGCAAATATAATCGCTGCATCACACGAAATGTCCATCGCTTTTAATTCCTCGGCTTTGTTATTAGCTTCAGGATCATTCAAATAATCCAATGAATCAAGATGTGCTTTTATTTCCTTTTTGAAATCAAGCATTCCTTTTTTGTAGATTTTGCCATCCAGTGCTGTATGACCTGGAGCGCGTTGTTCCATAAATTCAGTAAACAAACCTGCTTCGTACGCCCGGGTCCATTCTTCCGGAACGTGGTTAAAAATACGCTCTCGTTGAGTTCTACCTTTCCAATAAGGAATTACTTCTTTTTCGTAGGTATCAATATCTTCCTGGCTTATCGTATAACGCTGCTGACTCCTGGTGTTTAAGACATGGAAATCTTCGATACTGTGGCAGGTCAATTCCGGGAAGGTAGGAACAGCCTTTGGAATAGGCCCTCTTTCTCCAAGTATCAACTCGTCATTCCCCAAATACAATGTTTTTTTCTTACAATGATCCAGAAAAGTTAAAGCTCGAAGTACAGGAATGGAATGTTTCCCATACTGCTCTTTATAAAATGCAGTTTGATGCGAGGCCCGCTCTATCGATATAGTAGGTTCGGCATCAAAACTCAACTTACGTAACCGCTGAATTCTTTCATTCATCCCGGGACCAATAGTTTTGGCGCCATTGGTTTCATAAAAATTCCCTTCGGTTGAAGCCGGGCGTTCCGGTACGATATTTTTTTCAACTTTGCCTTTTATTTCTTTGATTGTATGCATCATTGACTCCTTCATTGTAGACACTAAAGTGCAAGATATCAGAAGGAACAAAAGATATCAATGACATTGGTCATATGGATCGATTTGACCAAAACAGCTGGAATTTTTGCATTGTAAAAGCATATGTTAGCATATAGAACAAGTTTCAAAGTGAAGTCTTAGCAACTATTAATGAAAACAGGGGGGAGTTCATATATTTGAGTACCTGGCTTGATGATGGTATTTTTCTACTCCAAAAGAGGAATAACGCAGGTCAATTCCTTACTTATAAAAATCAGATAAAAATGGTTAGATAATTTGAATGCTCCTCCGTAAGAAATCCTGCAAGCCAGCCTCCTTTCGATACTTTTCAGCGTCCGGATCACCAGATATCACATTTGATAGTTATCTTAGTACATCATTGGTATGGAATGTTTTTATGAAAACAAGAAAAATAAAATATATTGAACCCAATGAAGATTTACTGCAGAAAGAAGTTGATTGGGCGTTGACCATCTCAATGGAAGAACGGTTACGAACATATTGCCAGCACATTGCTGCTAATTATTCCCTGGCAGGCATAAATGTATACAACTACCCCGTCAGTAAAGTTATTTATTACATACCGGAAAATGAAAGCAAATATTAATCGTGTTTTCCCAAAACATTTTCGTGAGTTTATTGAACATTTAAATGAGAAGACTGTTGAATATCTACTAATTGGTGGATATGCGATGGGGGCTCATGGTCGCATAAGATCAACAGCAGATCTGGATATATTTATAAATGCAACAAGCGATAATGCGAATAAAATGCTTTTGGCTTGCTCAGAATATGGCATTCCTGAAGAGAGTTTAAAGAAGGAAATGTTTCTTGTACCGAAAATGATTGGAATTGGTGAGCCTCCTTTAAGGATCGAAATTCTTAAGAAGTTGGATGTGATTGATTTTAACTATGCCTACGAGAGGGCAGTTAAAAAGAAAGTGGATGGATTAACGATTAATATAATTTCCCTGGATGACTTAATTCTTTTAAAAAGGTCTGCAGCTAAGGATAGAAATTCATACCGGGATGTTGAAGATTTAAATTTTCTTGAAAAATTAAAGGCTGCATTTCTAAAAAATAAAAAGGATCAATAAAAGAGGGATTTTGTTTAGCACTTACAGTTATTTAGCATCTACTGCAGAGGCTGTTAAATGATGCAAACATTTCTTTGTTATCGATATTGTCGAACTCTTCACTAAATCATATTTAGTAACCGCAGTAATATCTCTCAATATACTGTTTATTTCAATTTGGCCGCCTGAATGTGCATCCAGTCAAAATTGCGCTGTCTTCCCAGGCTTACCCATCCTTCCGCTTCCCAGAATTCCCACCACTTGTCATATTCGGGTTTGGCGAAGGTAGCCTTATCCCGTCCCCAGTTTAACCGGTTGTTTTCGGGATCAAAATCCACAGCGATTCCCCAACTATGCATTGAATACGTCCTGCCTCCTCTTTTCTTACGCACGTTGAGGCATCCTCCCCAAATGTCAAGTTTTAAATCTTTTATTTTTTCTATGCCGTAATGATCGAATACATTTTTCAGCACTTTTTTCAGGCTATTCTGAACTTTATCATGGCATTTGAAGCGGTGGATCACTGTATTTTTTTGCCAGGATAACCGGTTTGGATAGGGTAAATCGATATTGACCTGATTAGTGCCCACTTTGCCATAATATTTATTTAATTCTTTGGTGGTTTGAAATGGCCATTTGCGTGGATTTTTATCGGGAAGATCTTCAGGCCTCCAGATTGGTGGTTGGTTGCCCGTTTCAACCAAATGTAGTAGAGATTCAAGGGCAAATTCGGTCTGGGGTCCCCAATAGCCATCAATTGGACCTGAGTCGATACCGTCCTTTTGGGCCGTAATCTGAATATAGGCTATCACTTTTCTCCTGGTGGAGAACGTGGGATCAATGCCCTCGACTTTGTTTAATGCCCCCAAAGTATTTGGCCCCATAATCCCATCTGCTTTCCCGGGCCGAAAGCCATCTTTTTTAAGTTGCTGCTGTACGAACTGGATACGTTTTTTCATACTTCTTTGATTTAATGAAACTGGTTTCCTTATGCCTTCTATCGCAAATGTTTATGAAGGAAGTCTTATCCACACTGGTGGTTCTAATTCAGGTTATAATAATAAATCGTGTAATTCAAGATAGTAAAGAGGAGGGGTTGATTTATCAGAGTCAGAAAACTTCAGTCCGTTAGTTTTTTACCCTTCTGCATGGCATCGAATAGTAAATCCACAACTTCTGAAAAGAGATTTGCTTCAAACTTCTCACCAACGATGGGCAGATTTATTTCTTTATTCAGGAATTCAACGGTGTTTGCTTTAATTTCCACCATATCCATGCCCGGCTCAACGCCATCTGCTGCTTTATCGATAAATCCGAACACCTCTTCGGGTAAGTTTTCCTCCAGTAACACGAGGATTTTATCTACTCCTTTCCTGATGAATTTTGCTTCCCCTTATTCACCTAAAATGGGGACATTTATTTTTTCATTTACACGGTTAACGATAAATTGGACTTGTTCTTCACTTAACATGGTCTTAAAAATTTGATTCCATTAAAAATAGGAATTCAGGTAGATTTATTCAATGGCCATAAATGGCCATATTTGTGGAATTGCAGGATCATTGTACAAGAGATCCGCCTGCAGATAAATCTTAACGCTTATTGAGTAATTTGCCTTGCACTTGTTCTCTTTCGGCTTGTACTATCTCTACCGACATTTTCGTTAATCGTTGATCATTTTATACTTCTATAATCCATCAAATTTCACTTTTTAATATATAAAGCACACTTTAATGTTGTTTTGCTATTGATTCTTAATGCAAAAAATGTACTTTTACATTAAAACAACAGTATAATGTTGATTGCAGAATTGAGTAAAATCATTAAAGAAAGGAGAAAAACTTTAGCGATAACACAGGCTCACTTGGCTGAATTAGCCGGGGTGAATCCAAATACCATCATCAGAATTGAAAAAGGTTTGATCAATCCGGGTATAAAGCTAATCGATAACATTGTTGATGTTATGGGGATGGAATTAACTTTGGTTGTTAAAAAACAGGCTGATCATTGAGACAGGCAGAAGTCTATAGAAACGGAGGGTTAGCAGGTGTAATTACTGAAGATGATCAGCGTCGTTATACTTTTACCTATAACGATGTTTATATTTCGGATGTCGAACTACCCGCCATCAGTCTTACATTACCCAAATCACAAAAGGAATACACATCGGAGATCCTGTTTCCTTTTTTCTTCAATATGCTGAGTGAAGGTGTCAACCGTAAACTACAAAGTCGTACTCTGCACATTGACGAGAAAGATCATTTTGGTTTTTTACTGGCTACAGCCATGGATGATACTGTTGGAGCCATCACCATTAAAGTGATCAAAAAATGAGTTTGCCGGAAATAAAATATTGCCCCGGAACCCTAAAAGAGGGATTTAGCACGTACAGTCCTGCGACATTACGAAATGTATTTAATGGTAAGAAGGTAAGCCATATCCTGCCGTATGCCGCCCCAAAGAAAAATGAGGAATCAAACGAGTTGTTCCTGGAGAACAGAAAACGTATTTCCATTTCCGGAGTTCAGGAAAAGTTGTCCCTCATCCAGGATAAGAATAAATTGCGATTGACCGCGCCCGGGGAGCAGGGTACTCATATTTTGAAGCCCATCCCTATTGATTTGAAAAAAGTAAATCAGGTTCCGGCCAATGAACATTTGACCATGCAGATTGCCGGACAGGTCTATGGAATCAATAGGGCTCCAAATGCTCTTGCTTTTTTTCTGGATGGTGAACCTGCCTACATCACAAAACGTTTTGATGTGCGCGATGATGGTCGTAAATGGAATAAAGAAGACTTTGCCTCACTGACCGGAAAAACTTCCGAAAATACCGGGCCGGATTTTAAATACGACTATGATTACGTACAACTTGGGCAACGCATTCGGCATTACATTCCTGCATGGCGTGTGGAGATCGAAAAATTCTATTCGTTGGTTGTATTCAATTACCTGTTTTCCAATGGGGATGCACATTTGAAAAATTTTGCAGTATTGGAGAGTGTGAATGGTGATTATTTGTTAAGTCCTGCATATGATTTGATCAACACGCGATTGCATGTAGATGATACCTGCTTTGCCTTGAATGGAGGACTAATGGACAAAGAATTGAGAACAGCCGGCTATAATAGAACAGGAGAACCTGAGTATGCTGATTTCGTCACTTTCGGAAAAGAAATTGGTGTGATAGAAACGCGCATGGAAAAGCTTTTAAATCTATTTTGTGAACGCCAGGAAACGGTAGAAGAGCTGACTAGTAACTCCTATTTGAGTGAACTATCCAAAAGAGGGTATTTGCTCTATTACAACACCCGAAGAAATCAATTAAACAAGTGATCGAATGGAAATATATCCCGATAAACATGATGACTTTTATGACAATACAACCCAGAGCTTGAAATATTGAAAATCCAATGCCGGCAGATTCTCAATCACCTCAATAAAAAACCACTAAAACCATAAAAATGAAACAAATAAACTCAATTGATGAAGTCATTGAAATTTTAGAGGACATCATAACTGCATCGGAAAGCAACAATGATCCTCTTGGCTACTTTGCTGCTTTGTATCAAAAGGTAACGGTAAAGGTTAAAGAAGGTATTGAAAATAATTTTTTTGACGATGGGCCCAGAATGGAAAGGTTGGATGTGGTGTTTGCCAAAAGATATATAGATGCATATTATTCCTATCATAAAAATGAAGCAGTTACAGCATCCTGGAAGAAAGCATTCGGACTTTCTACTAATTACTGGCCCATTGTTTTGCAACATTTATTAATTGGTATGAATGCTCATATAAGTCTTGATTTAGGAATAGCTGCTGCAGAAATATCAAGGAATAAAAACATTGATGATTTAGAAAATGACTTTAATAAAATAAATGAGGTTCTGACATCACTTGTCGGTGGGGTGGAGAATGGCCTGGCAAAAATTTGGCCTGCTTTAAAAGTAATATTGAAATTGGCTGGTAACGCTGATGACTTTCTGGTTGATTTTAGCATGGGATTAGCCAGGGATGGGGCATGGAAATTTGCTAAAAGTATTGCTGACCGACCTCACGAAGAACTGAATTCGTTGATAGAGAAGAGAGATCAAAAAGTAGCCCGGAAGGCCATGATTATAACAAACCTTGGAATTATTGTAAAAACGATACTACAGATCATCAGACTTGGAGAGCGCGGTTCAGTTTCAAAGAGAATAGAAGAATTAAAAAGTTAGCGTTTCTATTTTCATTTACATTGAGTCTTAAAAAGGGTGGAGAAAGTCTCTGGAGAAGTGTTCCTGCTACTATTTATTTATTTTGCAAGATGCCTCATGATTGTCAGAAAATTGGTTATAAGTTAGATCAATTCATTACTGAAACAATTTTCCCTCTTTCGTATATTCTTTCTTTATTCCCGATATCAGATCATTTCTTAAAAAATCGTTGGGTATTCAGCACATACTTTCCTTGAACAAGGATTTGAATTTATAGTTTCCAGGATTCATCCCGAAGATTATCCGACCGCATATGCCGGGATTACGCATATGCTTACGGAGATCAATGATCCTGATGTTCCCATCGAAAAAATATCTCCCAAAAAGGTTGAACTCCGGATCAAACATAACGGAGGGAATTGGATCCGTACAGAAATTAGTTTCATCCTAGGTGATGGACATAGTGGGAGCAGCCAGGTATTTGGGATCATTAGAGAAATAATGGATAAGGAAAAACATCACGAAGATACGAGAGTTAAGAAACTGAATTATTCTGCTGGTTCAGCTTCTACGAATGGAATAAATTATGAATATCATGTGGATCTCGCAAACGATATTCCTTCAAAATCACTTGAATCATATAATATCACCCGAAGAGAAAAGGAAGTCCTGAGGTTAATAGCTGATGGGCATACAGCAAAAGAAGTTGCCAACAAACTGTTTATTAGTATACACACGGCCATCAACCATCGCAAAAATCTTATCACAAAATTCCAGGTGAAAAATATCGCCGAGCTGATCAAAGGGCTTTGAGAAGGAGGATTATTTACTAATTAATCAATCACTAATTTGATGGAATGGCTTTATAATATCTAATAATTCCAAAGTCTGCAAACATTGAAACACGTTCTTCAATGGATTAATAGAGCTAGTATAATAATTACTGTAAGAATGATTCGTGAGGATACAAGAGGAAATTATTTCCAAAAAAAATTCCTTCACTTTTCAACTTTTTTCATAAACAGACACATGAGTATCCACTGAATAGCTCCCAGCCAGGCAATGGCAAGAGCCGTTAGAAAATAATCGAGTAACTTGTAACTATGGAATAGCCGGGGTTTATACACTCCTACTAAGGCAAATGCAATCCAATGTCCTGTGCAATAGCCACAATTCACAAGTTTTCCTAAAAACGCACTCCTCCTATTCACCCATGTTCGGAACGGGAGAAAAAGTTTTGTCTCAGTAAGTGTAAAAGCGATAGAAGCAGTTATTACCGATAACCAGATAATCTGATCCATGACGATCAATTATTGTGAACCTCGTCAGCAGCCGCCGGAGCAGTGTGCTGTGGGCCTTAGCATAAATTTTCGGGTCCAATTATTTACTTTCATTTTTATTTGTAATTATAGTGCTTAAGTAAGTTAAAAGCTGTTTTCTAAGGGCAATTCTTTTCAGCTTTATGATGTTGATATATTTCATAGATTTGGTGATGTAAATTGCCATGCAATGTAAAAGTTCACCAATAATATGTTCAGATGCAAATGCATAATAATGTATGAAACACTAAATAATATATTCAAAATATGACCATGGCGACCAAGAACATAATTTCCCATCTACCCTTGCTCTTACTCTCCATCTGCCTGGTTGCATACCAACAAATGAGTGTTCAAGGCTATTACCCAGGCGATTAGGATATATTAGAAACGTTTGACCAGTTTCTTCGGCCCATTTTCCAGAATTTATGGCATGAAATGCATCTACCTCCAGATCATATCTTTCATTATTTAATCCATCAAGAGGATGCCACCTAAATATTGTTTTTCGAGGATAATGATCGAAAATGTCATTATTCTGCGGCTCTTCAGGTTGCGGGACACATCCTTTCCACCAAGTTAATGTTGGATCTCCTAAAAGCGTTAAACCATAATACCATCTGCGTTCTCCCAGGTCATGTGACGTGCCGTGTACGTTCCACCATTCAACAAATGCTTCACCGATTTCCTTTCCTTGACCCATTGGTCTATAGAAATCGGCAAACATGAGCATGGATCCCGATTTTGCACTGGCAATGGCGGCTAATCCATTGTTTTTCCCACCACCAATTTTGTCGAAAACATACCAACCGGCCAAGTAATCATTCGTTGTAAATCTACCCGGACCACAACAAAAAAGGTTATAAAAGTGTGCATTGGGAGGATTAGTATCTTTAAAGTAAGTGTAACTGATATATTCAGTTGTACCTTCAGAAGGAACACGCAATGAGTGACTTAGTGGTGAGGAATGGGCACACAATTGAACCCAGGAACGCAGAGAATTAACCTCAGCTTTATACAAATCGGCATCTGTTGTATCAGGATTGGTATACTTGGTTATCTGAGATGAGGGAAACAGCTCATCCATTTCACAATCGTCAAAACCTTGCCAGTCATCATCCACGTAAGCTAGCGAAGAGTAGCTATGTCCCAGCTGTCCTAAGCGAAACTTGTGATTGCGTTCGAAATAATCATTAATTAAATTGGTATCATTCCCATTGTTTGTTGGGGTCCATATTCTACCCACCCATATTTCAGGTTGCACTGCCCCAGTTACTTCACTGTATCTTCCATCTCCATCCGGATCACTCCAGGTTCCATTTGTATCCATGTAAAAAAGATCGCATGGAAATTCTGAATGATGATCATGAAAATCATCATCCATTTCAAACCATGCTACCGGCAAGACGCCTACAAACAATACTCCTTTTGGACTTTTGCCAATTATGTATGAACGCAACTCAGCTGGTGTCCCTCCACTCGCAGTATAAATAGTAGCCCAATACCCATCCCGGGCAACATCGAGTACATATTGATCAATACTGTCTTTAACAGATTCGTATATAGAGTCATTTATAAAAACCAATAAGTCCCCTTTGGGATAATGAAGATTTGTTTTCGTATTTCTATATGATTCATTTTGAGGAAACGATGGTCTGCTCTTGGCTTTTATATTTGACCGTAACTCTAAAATCTGATCACGAATTTTGGCATAATCTTTAAAGGCTTCTAATTTATAATCAACATTATGTCTAAGCTCAAGATTCCTGACGCAAGAGTAAGCATTCTTTAGCTTATAATCTCTGTCGAATGAGTTTAGATTAAAATAGGTTCGATCGCCAACAGATTTAGTTTTAAATTCTTTTTTGGCTCTAAATTCTTCTTTTTCTTTGGTTTGAAGCATCTTTTGAAAATTTACTTTAGTTTTCATCTTTGGAATTTTCAGTTGAATAAATAATTATCAGATCATTAATTTTTTGGTTTTTACAATGCAATGCTAAACCCATTAATCAAATTTAAAAGTAAATCACTCATTGAATCCTTCGGATTAAGGTATTGTGATAAAAGTGGTACGGAATTCTAAGAAAATTCTTTTGGTTCGAAGGTTTGGTTCATAGTTGGTTAGTTTATAAGTCTATCTATTCTTTTTGTTTTTAATTTTTTAATGCTTGTTAAATAGGGCACGATTTACTAACGGGCGCCAACTGTTTTTTTTAGTTTTCATTTCATTTTTACTTTCTTTTTATGATTCGTTGTAGTTGCAAACTACTCCGAGTTTGGGATTTACAATTGCAATCCCAAATCCTGCAAGGATTAGCACTGTTATTAATGTTTTTATTGGTTCAAAGTTCGCTACCTTCCTCACATCTAGATTATCGATTATGTATACACCAGGTGGGAGATCTATTAATTCAGGGTTAATCTTACCTACCATCACCAGTGGTTCCCGTCAATTGGGAACTGTATGTTTTGTGGGATTGTCAAGTAAGTACGTATAGCAATTGTCTTCCCTTGAAAGCAACTTTTCAGATTGGCTAACGCTCAAAGGATCAGGACTCCTTCACCTGCCCAGCCAACTTACATAATACCTGGCTCCATAATTATAATCTGGTTTCTTCATCCGATTCTTTACCTGTGTAACGATAGCAATTCAGGGGTACTTCCATATCAGATCTCACTGCCTGGTAAGAAGTACTGCCATAAGGATAATATTCTTCATAACAGATCATTTTTGCTAAATGATCCAGTTCAATATTAGCAGAACCCAAGTGGCTGCCAAACTGATATCGGATAAGCTGTTCCGGAGTGTCATTTTCTTGACCTTGTGTACGTGTTTCAATAATTGCAATTTGTTGCTTATTCCCGCTATCGCGGGACAGGCTATTCATTATGTAGAGTGTTTCACGTTCAAGTGTTACGTCTCCCACAGCGCCTTTTCTTCTATATACTTCAAAACCATTTCCGATATAAATTCGCTCTTGGGTTCTGTCTTGCTATTCCCAGATTTTAAGAACACGTTGTCCGCCAACATCATATACAAAAAAGACTTATTCCTGTGCTGTTTTATCCACTGCACATCACATAATGATTTCATAATGTGCTGTCCCAAATTTGGGACAAGGAATTATGAATTTGTCTTGTAATGTGCAGGGTATATATTTATATCCATCCAACCGAAGGGTATAGTGGAAATATACTGTAAGAGATAATTGGTAAATAAGTTCTGGCTTGAGGAATTCTGCCCGTATGATGCGACCCTTCTTATCAGAAGCGATAGAACATAAGACTAAAGACAATTGAAAGAAGTAAAAGGACACGGTAAAATATACAGGCATCCTGATAGAGGTCAATCTTATATCTTGATAATTTCCAGTCATCGGTTTGGCTAAATGTAGTAGCCGCGCTTAGCGGCTATTGACATTTTAGTCTTTGTGTGTGCCTTGAATGGTGAATATAGCTCATGAAGTTGAGTGTTCCAAAGGGTGAAAGTCCTGTAAGCGCCGGGGTCGTGCCCGGAAGCCAAGCAAGTGGCAAGCTGGTTCACCGTGAGGTGTGCAGTGAAGTAAGCCAGACTGCGGTGTCTGTACTGACGAACAGAAACTACATACGGAGGCTATTAGGTCGGATGAGGTACCACATGCTGCCGAAGTCCAAAACCCTGAAAAGGTCCAGTGTCGAAATAGTAGATGTAGCAGCGATAGGCACAAGGATATTCACCTTACCGAGGGAGGTCTTGGAATAGATTCGTTTTCTATGCGCCAAGAAGTCAGCAGAAGTCATAGTAGTTGACAGGAAACGAGCCCCGATAAATCGGGGAGGACTCACGCCTGCGTGCCAAAACACTCCGGTGTGCAGGCACGAGTTGATGAAGGACTGAACATTGAATTGCGTCCAAATTCGGGTAGGAATACTGATTTTCCGGTATAGCCTATCCCTAAGCGGACAAGGAAGTTATGATAGAAAAGATACTGCATCCGAAAAACCTATATAAAGCTTATCGCCAAGTGGTAAGCAACAGGGGGTCGTCAGGAGTGGACGGAATGAGCGTTTATGAGTTAGAGTCCTATAAAGACGAAAACCGCATAAAACTCATGACTTCCATACTGAACAGGAAGTACGTGCCAGAAGCTATCAAAGGAGTAGAAATCGACAAGAGTAGCGGAGGAGTCCGACTACTTGGAGTGCCCACCGTAGTAGACAGGTGGCTGCAACAAGCGGTAAGCCAACAACTATCGACGAAATTCAAGTTAGAATTTGAGCCAGAAAGTTATGGTTTCCGTCCGAAAAAGAATACCCATCAGGCAGTAGGGCAATCTTTGAAAAACATCAATGATGGCTATCAGGATATTGTGGATATTGACCTGCAAAGTTTCTTTGACGAAGTGCAGCACTACAAACTACTACAACTGATCTACAACAGGGTAAAATGCCCCACTACTATGTGGCTCATTCGTAAATGGCTACGTGCGCCCATCCAAATAGATGGGAAGTTGCACAAACGCAGAAAAGGAGTACCACAGGGGAGTCCCTTGAGTCCATTGTTATCAAACATATTGTTAGATGAACTGGACAAGGAACTCAAAAGGAAAGGGCTGCGCTTTGTCCGTTATGCAGATGATTTTAGCATTTATGCCAAGTCAAAAGCAGAAGCGAGGAAGCTGGGGAATGAAGTTTATCTTTTCTTAAAAGAAAAATTAGACTTGCCCATCAACCGAACAAAAAGCGGTATTCGCAGACCTACAAATTTTGAGTTGTTAGGCCACGGTTTCGTACCGACCTACAAAAAGGGGGAGAAAGGCAAATACCAGTTAGTTGTAAAACAGGGTAGTTGGGCGAACTTGAAACGAAAACTAAAACGGATAACCAAGAAAACGATGCCCTACAAGTTCGAAGAACGTTTACGAAAGCTAAAACAAGTGTGGCAAGGGTGGGTGAATAACTACCGATTGGCAAGTATTCATTCCAAACTAAAAGCTCTTGATGAATGGCTACGCAACCGACTACGTTATTGTATTTGGCATGACTGGAAGAAGTTGGAGCGGAAACGCAAAAACCTGATCCGTTTGGGAATTGAGCAAGGACAAGCGTATGCTTGGAGTAGAACCCGATTGGGAGGTTGGGCAGTAGCCCAAAGCCCTATCCTAGGTACTACAATTACTTTGTCAAGACTAAGACGAAAAGGATACAGCTCAATGCTCGATCACTACTTAAAATCGCAACCTGAAATTCAATGAACCGCCAAGTACGAGACCCGTACGCTTGGTGGTCATGCCTACATTACATTTCGGCAGATAAATGTGAGAGGCGCACTGGCGGTCACTTGACCGTCAGCCGTCTACTCAATTGGCTGCCGTTTAACAATTATCTTCATTGCATTCTCTCATGCCGTCTGATTTGATACCCAATGTAAAATACTCCAAATTGTGACGAAGGTAACATCCGCAAATACCAAAACCTCATCTAACATAGGATAGAGTAAACAGTAAATTAAAACTCAGAATGTATAAAACCACTTACGGAGATTATTCATCGTTACGGGGCGAAATAAGGTGATCAGGGATAAAAGGTGGCTTCTTTGTCCGTTTGAAATCAACCAGTTCAAGGTCATAAACCACAAGATCGGACTCGTTTCCTTTTGGTAGTTTTTTTTGTAGTGAAGCTGGTATCCAAACCCTTATTTTTTGCTTAGGAGTCATCAACTGAAAAGCTTCAGATAAACCAGCTCCTGTTTCATTGAGAAAGAGGGTTTGTATATCGATATTGTTTTGTTGGTCTTTTGTACCATTAAAATTTGAAGTAATAACAACCCGGACGATATCTTCAGGTCCTGGCCGCTCCTTGCCTTTACCCTCTTCTAAAACCAAATATGTAAGACCACTGATACAATGGATCGCTCCAAGTGGTACTTGAGGATTTTGTTGTGCCATAGTCTTTATTTTTTTGCCTTTTGAAACACTTTTTTATTCACATTAATTTATCAATAAAAAAATAATGTGAGCATAAATAGAAATAGGTTAAATAAATTGTTCTTTCTCATTTATCTATTGCATTTTGTTAGTAGGGCTTTGTTAGACATGTCTAAAAACAGCAACACCTGCACCACCGTAGATACCGGCTATCGCAGTAAGGGTCATTGTAGCAAGAGCATTTTGTCCGTTTTTTGTTGACAGAGTACTCGCATTGGGATCAAGTTGTCCGTTTGTTATTACAGGATTCACAAATTTTGCAGAATGATCGTAACCCGCAGTCCATACAGCAATGTCTCCAGATTGCGTTTGAGCTTGCGAAATACTCCTCCATTCATCTGCAATTACTCGAGCCATATCTTTGCCTGAATAAACAGAATAACCAAAAACTGAATTATTATAAGTTCCAAGTGAATGCCCATGACACCAGTATCGCAGTCGATTTGTGTATGGACTATAAGCTACCCATGCTGTCACCGTACTGCCAGCGTCGGTAGATACTTCATAATTTGTCCCAACTGGGTGGGGAGTGCTCCATGGCGCAATGCCACTTTGCAATTGCCTCCCTAGTGCACCGAGCCTTTGAATTTTCGGTGCCGTTGAATTTAATTGTGCTGCTCCTCCCTGCTGAACAACATGGGTAAGTTCGTGTGCTAAAGTGCGTATTCCCTCTTTTGATTCCGGTTGATATTCTCCCCGGTTAAAGTAGATATCATTCCCATATGCAAAAGCTCGGGCACTGATAGAAGAAGCAAGTTTTTCTGATTTCACGTCATCATGGATTATTACATTGCTAAAATCATTTCTGAATTGAGTCTCCATAAATGATCGAGTACTAGCATCAAGCTTTTGACCACCATGTTTATTGGCGTCCAATTGTTTCTTGGAAATTAATGGCTCTTTACCTCTGCCCTGGGGTTTGCTCAATGCTTGTACTGCTGAAGCCTCTTGTTCATTTTCTACTTTGATTCCATCTTTAAGAGTAGGGCTCTTTTCTGAAGACAATCTTTGAATAAATGGGCGGCTTATGCTTTTCAACAAGGGCTGGTCACCGCCCAATTGTATTTTCGTCTCGCTATTACCAGCAACTTGCTCGGCCATTGCATCAGCCTCTTTCTCATATTTGTCATTTTGTTGTCCGATGGTTAATTTTGGTTGTATGGTTGACGTAGTAAAAAAAGGCTTCTCCGCTTCTTGGTTATTAGAGAAAAAACTTCCTTCCCCTTTTTTAGTAAAAAATGGTTTTAAGGAATGAGAATTTGAAATGGCTTTATTTTTTGTTAGAGTGCTTTTCATGATGACTATTATATCTTTTATTTCAAGAATGATACAAGTTTATTTTTACTAATGGCAGCCAACGGGTCCGGCTAGCATCTGTAGGGATTAAAACACTACGGTGGCCCGACGGGTGGCGTATGTTTTAATTCCCCGTAGACACAGACAGGGATCGCCCTTGATATTATCTATAAAACCCTATGGATGTTCGCCATTATTGTTTGGCGTATTTACTTTGAATTTTGAATCATTTCAACAAATTCTTCATCAAATTGATATTTCGGTGTTCTATTAACGGATATATCATAAACAAAGCCAGATTGTTCAAGTATTCGGATTTTGCTCTTCAAGTTCTCATGTTCATTTTCAAAGTAAATAAATGCTGGATTTTGTGAATTTATTACAACACCTTTGCTAGGCAATACAAAGAATTCACGACAAGATTTCATATCTGGCAGTTGAAGATCCTTTTTTATCACACTTATTAATTCAGGCATTTTGGATTTGACGTTCACAAATTCTTTTCTCCTATCTTTTACAGAATCCCTTTATTTTAGCTTTTCTAAAAGCCTATTAGCTATGTATGCACCTAAGATACCTGTAATTAAACCGGTCACAAATGTTAGTATATGAGAAATTAGTGGATTCATTATTTTGCCTTAGCCAAAAAATATAAATGCCCCCCCAGGCCAGGAATGGGAAGTTTTTAGTTTTAGAAATAATGCCATCCAGGTTTTTGATATTATCAATGATTTTAGAATTGATAAATACATCGATTAAATCCTTAAAAATACATTTTATCCTCTTTTTGCAACTCCCGTTTAATGCCTTTTTCAATTTCTTTTTTGGTGATAACCTGGCCATTGGAAAGCGCATGTAAAGCCGCGTATTGCATTATGTTGGAGATGGCCGATCCACTCAGCTCATATTTATACGCATACGATCTTAATTGATTTTCCTCATGCAGCGGAATGGTAGCAGGAACATTTTTTTGCCATATAGAAAGTCGTTCTTCTTTATTTGGCATAGGAAAGTGAATGATCGCGTTAAACCTTCTGATAAAAGCCTGGTCGATATTGTTCTTGAGATTGGAAGCAAGTATGATCAATCCGGGATAGTCCTCTACGCGCTGCAATAAATAGCTTACTTCCTGGTTAGCATATTTATCGTGCGCACTGGATACACTACTTCGTTTTCCAAATAGTGCATCCGCTTCATCAAAGAAAAGAATCCAATCTTTGTTTTCAGCCTTTGAAAAGACTTTTTCCATATTCTTCTCCGTCTCCCCAATATATTTACTAACTACCTGTGATAAATCAATTCGATATACATCTTTTTTAAACTGTTTGCTTAACAAAGAAGCTGTTAGCGTTTTTCCTGTTCCGGGCTGACCGTAGAACAATACACGGTATCCTTTTTTTATTTTTCTTGAAATTGTTGGATCGCTTTCTAATACCTTACTAAATATCAACCAGGTTTTTATATCGTCTACCTGCTCGTAAGTTGTTGGATGTAAAACAAGGTCGGCCCAGGTCATATTGTTTTCAATTCTTTTAGCAGGGAATTCACTGCTGAAAGCCGGAGGCGTGACCTTACCAAGGGTAAATAAATCAATAAAATCCTGAGAGAGAATAATTTTTCCGGACATGCGTGGTTCTCCTTCTTTTACTCGTTCGAGTGATAATACATTTTGCCTGTAAAAAAAATGTTCCGCCGAAAAATAGAAAGTAAGCCGGAGTCTGTTGGAAATATCCATGCCTGCAAAAATAAATTGTGCTGTTTCACCGGTTGGTATCATGCCACGATAATTTTCTCCTTTAACGCCTCCAATTTCCGGGAAATCACCTCCATCAGGCAGGAACTTCTGCACAATAGCATCCAGGAAATTGGGTTGTACGTGGGGTACAAGCGCCAACAGCAAAATGGTATATTCCTCAATATTTACCCGATCTTGTATAAGAAAGTGATAGAGAGGCGAATCATCCGGTGCTATTTGTAATTCTGGATACGCAAATTCCGGAACCGGATCTTTGCCCAAAAAATTTGAAAACCGTCTTTGAATCAAATCTTCTAGAAAAACTAATGATCGAATTATGTTTTCATTATTAGCCATACTCCCGGTTTAAAATAATATAGATAAAAAGTCGTGTCACATGCAGATACTTAAATTATCAATCTCCATTTTCGCTTACTTATGGATGTAAGTATACTGCCCTTGAACTGTAAGTCATAGAACCAATTTCCATCAATTTCTGTTGACGAACTTTCCCCTTCGGTAAACTCACAAGGATACAACCAGTCCGATATGCTGTCATTTGGGCTAATCTCCACAAACGGATCCCCCAAATATGTACGTACCTCATCCTCTGATACACCGATATGAATCAATTCCTGTATTGCCCAGGTCAGTAATGTATCGATATCATGTAACATCCCCGGGTATATTTTTTAAGGGTAGGAATAATCCATGAGAAGCTGTCGCAATCAAACAACAACCCCGTCCCTACGTCCAGGTAGACTGGATGAGCGAGACGGTTCAAACTTAATGACATTGACGGACCAGCCATTATATTTCCGTCCGCAGCATTCAACAACACCCGGTAACCAAAGCGCGGTGTGAAAAGACCAAACAGATCGCTGTTCCCTAATCTTCTGTCAACCTGCAGGTCAATGAAATCGGCGTTGTTGAGTGAAAGTGCAGTACCTACACCTGTTTGGACGACAGGATTTGCCAAGGCTCTGGACGTATATCCCCCCGGCCGGAACAGGCATCCTTCAACCACATTGTTTATGAGGTCGGCAAAATGCTGATAGTGCCTTGGCCTGACCTCATTACCAAAATGCATCAGCGAATCGAAATCAGTGGAACCTGGCGATAAACCAAGTAAGCCCCAAAATCCAGGCCATCCCCCGTATTCATCAGTGATGCCGATTGCGTGACAAACTCATGCGCTAAAACCGGCATTGGCTGAGAAGCTCCGAAATTCTGAAGAACGTCATCGTCATCAGCAAGGGTGAGTGTTCTGGTGACCGGATTTGTAAAGGTACTGGGATCATCAGCCTGTACATCGGCGCTATAGCCATGTCTTCGTCTGCGATCGCCCGCAATTGTATGCAAATCTACGCTTACATCAACTCCATTTGTCTGACAGGGACAACCGCTGGATATAGGCATTAATCGATGTTGGTGCGACCAGGCAGATTCGATCTGATTTTCCGCTCTCGTCATATAAGTACGACGTCGTGTATCTGTCATTGAATCAGGAAAATGAAAATGCCAGTTTTGGTCATATTCGAACGTGCAGGCCTGATCGTCAAATTCATACCTTCCGGCATGATCCCTTCCTCTGTGCACTGCGAGCTGTATCGGCATACCTGTTTTGCCTTGCTGTTGAACAACATGTGTTAACTCATGCGCCAGCAATTTCTTCCCGGTATAAGTTGCAGGTTTGTATTGTCCTTCATCGAAAACTATATTGTTACCACTTGTATAGGCGCGTACATTTACGGATTTAGCTGACCTGGCCGCAATCTCATTATCATGAATTTTTACGCGGCTGAAATCATATCCGAAACGGCTCTCCATATAAGATTGTGTGGTTTGCTCCAGTGTATGACTCTTACTATTGAACGTGTCATCTATAGTGGTTTTTTTTTGAATGAGCTTCCAACACCTTCAGTCCTCTGCAACCTATCCTCCTCTTCACATGTACTACATTTGAGTTGAACTATTGGTTTAACAACATGTTTCTTGGGGGTAAAAAAATCGCCTGCTTTATTTACCGGCATCCGCATGATCTGATCAACCACTCCATCTGCCTCCTGTTGGCACACATTATCAGTGGGTTCTATGGACAATTGGGGTTGAAAAAAAGGCCTATTATCCACTTTCTTTTGTACTTTCCCAGGGTTGGCTTTTACAGGAACCATAGCTTATCGTTCAATATTAAGCAATTGCACTATTACCACTACCTGGACTGATAAGCATGATTTGATTAAATACATCATTAACCTGTTGCCAGGTAAAGACCCGCATAATCCTCCGGATAAATTCAGTCTGCTGCGGTTCACCTATTGCGTACTGTCTTAGTATCTCATTTGGATCGGTAGGAAAATTGAACATAACCCTTTTCAGCCAGGTGATCTGCGCTGATGGTAATTGTCGGTAAACAAACTCTGGATTATAGATACAAAACGTGTACAACTCCGACAGGTATTCGTTACGGCCTGACCCACCATACTCGAACCCTGGTATATCGGGCACCTGATCGGTGTCGTATGCATCCAGGTAGTTGGTACTCCTGAAGTAGGAACGCCCGTTACGATTCAATCTCGTTTCCATAGGGAGCGTTGGCAGCCAGGCATCCAGTTGCTGATCATTCATTCCCGTTTCTGTCTTTAATGGGTTACGCTCGGCCTGCCAGCTTGGAAACGAACTATTAGTTGCTGTGATCCACGCCCAGGGATATTTATGCCAATGTACAATGCTGTTAAAGAAATTATTATACTCATTACGCGGAATTGCAGCGGTAACGATATGTCCAACCTCATGTTGAATGGTCTGCGTGGTGGAAGGAATTCCGGTAGCACGTGACCGTGTATAGGGAGCAGAACCAAAGCCGCTGTTAAATATCGTAATGGTACCTGTTGGAATATCTGTTTCACCGGCTACGGAAAGGCGGGTGGCATGTACTTGTTCTCTTTTGAACGTGAGCAACCGGGGACTCATCCAGGTGGCTTCAGGCGGCATGGTCGCAAAAGCACTATCGATTGCATCCCAATTTGCTGAAGGATGATAACCCCAGGTCATTCCGCTATTATCAAACACAATATTATAATTGAATTCAATTCCGATCTCTCGCTTCTTTCGTACACAGACTCTTCTGATATTTTCTATAAAGTCCCTGTATGCAGAACGACTCGGCCGGCGATGCGAAAAATAGTTTCCTTGGGAACTGGCCTCATCTCTTAATTCATGGTCCTCGTTTTGAGTGATCTCTTGGTGATGTGAAGCATTAGAAGTAGGTGCATTGGTATTCAGGCAACTTAACATATTGCTTAGCCAGTTGTCGGACATTGTTTGTGCAGCTGCAACGCTAGCCGGTGGACGTGCTCTGTTAAGACCCCCGCAAACACTATCAATACAGTCCTCCGGGTTTGTTCCTCTTGGTGTAACTGCAGGTTGTCGCTGAATTTGCTGTACCTGATTGCTATTCTGCTGCACCACATGTGTCAACTCATGCGCCAGCAACTTCTTACCTGTGTCTGTATTCGGAGCATACTGACCCTCATTGAACACAATTCTATTTCCGCTGGTATAGGCCAGGGCGTTAATAGCATTAGCTGATTTTGCAGCCAATGTGTTGCCATGAATTTTTACATTGCTGAAATCATAACCAAAACGGTCCGCCATGAACGATTGCGTTGTGCTGTCAAGTGGTTCTCCTGTGCTGTGGATTACATCATTTACGATTGAAGGAGCTTCCACATATGGTGCAGCGCCATCTTCAGTTCTCTGTACCTTCACCTCCTCCGACAACTTCGGTCGAAAAAAAGGTGCAACCTCACCGGAAGTGATGAAGGGAGTCGATATGTTCTTTTGGGGAGGGATGATCCTATTTTTAACTACTCGCTCCATGTCCCGCATTCATGCAATTTTTCCGTCCTTGACAATCATGGGTTACAGCTAATTTCCGAAATAAAATTCGAATGGAGAAATCACCCTGGACAAGTCTCTTGTCACCTTTCCTGTCAGAAAATTCCGTGATTTTGGGTGAAATTCCAATGTTATTATCGGATACTTTTTCAATGATTCATTTAAAGGAATGACGAACAACGGAACAACATTAAATGGCACTCCATCCTGGCTCTCCACTTTCACCGACTCCAGTTGAAGTTTAATTCCAGTTTTTTGATCAGCAGATATTTGTTTCAGCCTGAACTCATCCAGACTGCCGTATAAACCGGATAACCTGATAACCATGGCATATCCTGTAAAATAGTCCTTTTCGATCTCCTTAAATGAAAGACTATTTTCACTGAAAGCAGTTAATAAATCATTCCATGGGAAATCTTTAACTTCCAGAAATTTTACTTCGTGGCTACTGGTTAAATTTTCGGTTCTTTCAAACTTTATAAAAAGTTTTATTTCTAATTCACCGGCCAGCAAATCTTCTTGCATTTCGTCCTCCAAAACTATTTAATGTATGCTATTGTTAAGCATATCGTACATTTGGATCAGTCATCGGGAAATCTCCGGGACCAAGTTCGGGTACAAAGTTATAACCCGCTACCGTGGCATCGGTTCTAAGTGTTCGAACAAAATTGTAGCTCGGGACAGATACACAATATGGACCTATCCCCTGTATTGTGCCGAATCTCCTGGTAGTAGGATTATATGGAATTCTGAATCCGTACGATGCACCGCCAAGAATTAAGTCGGGTTGTGCATTGCGTATGCAGGCAACACATGCCTCAGCCTGCCATGTAATAGTGCTATTCTGACCTGCTGTACCTCTGAAAGGAGTATCATAGATGGAATGAGTAGTGTCTACTCGCTCTCCCTTATCCCGGAATCCCCCAGTAATAGAAATTGTATGTTCTCCACTTCCGCCGGCGTAAACATCTGAATAAAACGGAGTATTTCTTCCACCATTATCAACATACCCCGAACCAATTCTTCCTCCCAAAGGATGCGTTGTTGAAATAACCTGAACGATTTTAAAATCATCGCAGGGACATCCGGTTCGTCCGGTATTTTCCATGAAATGCAAAGCCGTTCCCACTCCATTATCCGTGGCTGCGGGAACATCTCTTACTCCTGTTCTGCTACGATGATAAAATAATCCCATAGCATGGAGGGTCCCAACATCTGTAACCCCGTTACATCGTACGGGGCATGAAGCAGCAGCCCTTCTTTGATGTTGTTGAAGTGGCCCAACAAAGTTCTCATCTACGATTTCAATGGTTGGCACTCTTTGAACCTGCTTTGATGGAACAGGGTTCTCGCCAACTGCTCTTTGCTGCACCACATGCGTTAACTCATGCGCCAGCAACTTCTTACCTGTGTGTGTATTCGAAGCATACTGACCCTCATTGAACACGATACTATTTCCAACCGTGTAGGCCAAAGCATTGATCGATTGAGCTGACTTTGCTGCCATTGAGTTGTCATGGATGTTTACATGACCAAAATCATACCCAAAACTATTTTCCATAAATGCCCGGGTATTGTTGTCCAATTTCTTCCCTCCAGATGACTTAATAACATCATCCACAACCGACGGGACCTCGTTTTCCATCTGATCCGATTCCTTCATCTGCACCCGTTCTTCTTCTTCGCACTCCGGACACGTACGTTGAACAGCAGGTGCAATTTGTGTCGGTTGGGCGAGTCCTTCTCCTTTACTTTCCATACGCATGACCCTATCGGCCACAGCATCGGCTTCCTGTTCGAATTTATCATTGGCACGCCCGATTTTTAATTTGGGCTGAATTACACCTCGGGTAAAAAAAGCTGATAAATTAGCCCTGGCCGGATTATCGTGATTTTGTTTTGAGAAAAAAGTGCCTGATCCATCCTTTCTACTGAATGGCATATTGCCTGTGTTCACCCTTTTCTTACTTATCATACTTTTTGTTACCATTCTCTCATTTTTTTAGAAGTGAAACACTAATTTTAAGACAGAAAGTGTGTATTGTCCTGAAATTAGTCATATTGTTTTAAACACAGCTTTTATATCAAACCAATTAACAAAGTACAATTATACAAAAGTACATTACCTTAGGGGACAGGGAGTAATCCACCGGTACCCCACACATACCAGGGTGGTAACGCATCTTCAGCATTCCAGGCCATCCAGGGTATTGAATTGTTGTAATACATTTGCCAGTTATAAGCTGCACTTCTGGATCCGGTTAGAAGCCAGGCTCCAAACTGAGACAACAGTGCAGAGGTGATATATGAATGACGTATGCCATTTTGATGCTGCCAAACGTGTGCTGCTTCATGTACCAGTGTTGAATTGCTAATCGCTCCTGACGGAGTAGCAATCAAATTCCCGATTGTGCGGGCTGTTCCGTCTGGTGAACAGATGGAATTACTACAAATCCTTATTACCGAATAATTAAGATGAGGCCCAAATACTGGTTGTAAGATCGCTTCCTTCTGCCGAGGTAAGAGACCGCCCAAGACTTAAACCAACAGCAATAGTTACGCTATCAAGAATATCGGGAATGATGCTAAAATCCGGAGTCACCAGACTCACTGGTTCATCCAAAGATCCTCCCAAAACTTGGGGACCTGTTGGAACTCGTTGCACAATCGTACTGGATGTCTTGCCTTGCTGCACCATATGTGTCAACTCATGCGCCAGCAATTTCTTACCTGTGTCTGTATTCGGAAGCATACTGACCCTCATTGAACACAATACTATTTCCGCTGGTATAAGCTAGCGCATTAATGGATCGAGCAGACTTAGCCGCTACCGATCCGGTATGGATCTTTACTTGGCTAAAGTCATGCCCAAATCGTTGTTCCATTGATGATCTAGCATCGCTATTGATAGCAACACCCAGATTGTACAGCCTTATTGACTATAGATAGCGCCTCGCTCATAACACCAGGCTTACCTTTTTCTTTTCGCTGTGCTCTTTCCTTCTCTTCACAGTCTGAACACATTCTCTGGATGGGCAATGGTGTTATCTTGGGTTGAACAGTCGATGTATCAGGGCTGCTCATACTCATGACTTTGCTGGCTACCTCGTCTGCTTCCTTTTCGTACACATCATCCACAGGCCCAACCGTTAACTTGGGTTGAAAGAAAGGCTGCTTTTTATAATCAGTTTGAGCAAAGAATGGCCCATTTGCTTTCAGACTCTTTTGCTCTCTAACTTTTCCAGTTGTTATGCTCACGCTCAATTATAAATTACTTTTAGCCCACCTATTATTTATTCTTTTTGATTACAACATCTATATCACCACTTTGGACCTGGGCCCATATGCATGCGCCCATCCTCGTCATACCAAGTGCCATCCGGGAAAGGATTGCCTTGCCTTCCCCAGGTTGGTCGTGTCCTTGCCGCATGCGCACGAGAAGCCCAAAATGCTTCCCAGCCTGCTTCCCATATTCCACCCGGGTCATTAAAGGTGTGGTCCCAAGGATCAGTTGCGGAGTCGTAGTAGTCGGGTGTGCCCCTACAACCTGCATCCTGATGGTTTTGATCAACCAGTGTACCACTGTTGTCATAAAAACATTCATTCATTGGGTCAGTTTGAGTAGGGGTTCTGTCTTCTAATATTCCCCTATAGCAGCAATGAAATACACAGGGATTGCCATGGTATGGTTTCCAACCGGATGGCACAGAATCATCTGCATCAAGATGACCAGGACAAGCCAACATGCGTTGTACCGACTGGCTCGCTCCATTGGCTTGTTGGATAATATGTACCAGCTCATGCGCCAAGAGCTTTTTACCTTGCTCTCTGTTGGGTGTATATTGTCCTTCATTAAACACAATGTTATTCCCGCTGGTATAGGCTAGTGCATTTATAGATTGAGCAGACTTTGCTGCTATTGATCCAGTATGGATCTTCACATTTGAAAAATCATAACTCATGCGACTCTCCATAAATGACCTCGTATTTTTTTCCAGCGATTTCCCCCCGGATTGGACCGCGTCACTTACAATTGAAGGAGCCTCCGCCGAAGCATTACTCCGCTCCTGTTCCTTTCGTTGGGCCTTTTCTTCTTCCTCGCAAGTTGGACACATACGCTGAATATTCATAGGTGATATTTTGGGTTGTATTTGCTCACTATCTTCCATGCGCATTACCTTATCAGCTACAGCATCTGCTTCCCGCTCGTACACGTCATCTGTTGGACCAATGGTAAGCTTAGGCTGAAAGAATAAAGACTTTGATTGTTCTTTTGGTGAGAGAAAAGAACGGTTTGCCTTTAAACTTTTTCCTATACTAATCTTTTCAGCTCTTAGGTGCATTGGTCATTGTTTTATGTTTGATTAGTCCTCTTAATCAGCCAAGATTGTTGCTCAAATTAAAAGGTAATTCCAGTATCAGTATTTCCGAAAATGGAGTCCCAACGCTCCGCTGCATCCCTCACCGATTATCCATGACCGCATGAGGCTACCGGTGTTGCAGGCAAAAACGAAATGTCCCCGCTATTATTTATGTAGTATCCCCAGTTAACACAGCCTGCCACCCTCTTTCTGCTAGAGGCATCCTCGCAGACTGCACAAGTAAAGAAGTCCTTCCCGGAATTAGTATCCGTACTCCAGTCACCTGGAGCGTCATATAGTATCGCGGGAGTAGTCTCCGATCCTGCAACGGCATTACTTCCTGCAGTATAGAATGGATTTGTAGCGGAAGTAAGCCTATCAACCCTCCAACCTCTGGAAGGTGCACTAGCATCCGACCAGCCTGACCGCTCTCTTCTGGTAGCATCTCCAGGGTCCGCCGTTACTAGATCACTACCTGTATTTCTTTTGGTATTCCTGATTGTTTGTAACAATCGCAACGGTGTACATCTGCCGCAGTATCGTTTATCATTTATCCCTACCTCAATCTTTACATAAACACCCTTCACATCCCGACTGGCACGTGCATAGGGATAGACTCCACTAAAGGCTTTGGTAAACTAGAAAGTCAAGTCATAGGAATTAAACCGGCAGTTGGTCGTATAGGAATTTCCCATAATAGTATCTCCTGACATAGTGCCATTACTAATCCCTTGGTCTACACCTGTGGCAGCTTCAAAGGATGCATCATCTAACCTTTGCACTTTCTTATATACACTCTGGTTATCTTGTTGTATAACATGTGTCAACTCATGAGCCAACAACTTTCTTCCACTTGTGTTTTCGGGAGCATACTGTCCTTCATTGAATACAATGCTATTCCCGCTGGTATAAGCTAATGCATTAATGGATCGGGCAGACTTTGCGACTAACGATCCGGTATGGATTTTCACATTTGAAAAATCATACCCCATATGGCTCTCCATAAATGAACGCGTATTTTTTTCCAGCGGCTTCCCAGCCGATTGAACCACGTAATTTATAATAGAAGGAGCTTCATGTGCACTATTGCTCGACCCGTACCCTTTTGGTTGTACTCTATCTTCTTCCTCACAAACTGGGCCCATACAATGAATAACAAGAGGTGATCTGTTTGTATGTAGTTGCTCACCATTCTCCCTACTCTTAACCTTATTTGCCACCGCATCAGCCTCTCTTTCGTAAATGTCATCAGTTGAGCCTATCGTCCGTTTAGCTGAAAGAATAAAGGCTTTGAATGTCTCTTCGTTGAGAAAAAAGAACTCCCTGTTTTTAAATTATTTCCTGTACTCATCTTTTAAGCTCTTAGTCCCATGGGATATTGTTTTTACCTCACATAACCTGCGTCCTTTAAATTATGGATAACTTGATTAGAATTATCTTGAAAATGCTCAACTTTAAACCCATATGTTTGTTTGTATTATTCAGGAGGAAGTACAAGTGCATAAAACATTTGGCTAATCAGGTCATCATCCCATACGATTCCTACAATGGAAACCGAATCTTTCAAGTCTGCCAATTTCCAGTAGATAAATTCCTTGTACTCCCATAATGGTATAAATTGACTTTCATGATCAGGGTCAGGAACATAGTCAGCCAAACTTACCACTGACCGATGATCTTGGTCGAATGTGCTCAATATCGGATTGATTTTGACATATTTCCTTATATTCATTGAAACTGCCTTATTTTTTACTGCTTTTCGTATATTCTTTTCAATATTCACCTTCTATAATTAAAATGTTATTCCAGTAGCCGTATTACCCGATATCGCGTCCCAGCGTGTAGAAGCATCTTGCAGTTCTTGAGTCGAACTACAGCTTGCTGTCGGCACGGCCGGTCTGAATGAAATTGATCCACTATTGTCGGTGTAGTACCCCCAGGTAACACAACCGGTCACCCAACGTCGGTTGGAAGCATCTTGGCAGACTGCACAGCTATTAAACTCCTTACCATGATTAGTGGTAGTTGTCCAATGTCCGGGTGCATCCCAAAGTATACCTGGGCTAGTCTCAGAACCTTCGTTTGCATGATAAGCCAGGTCTGTAACATAAGGATCCATTGAGGTAGAAGTAGTATCAACCCTCCAACCTCTCGAAGGTGCTGTTGCATTTCCCCATCCAGAACGCCGCCGTCGGGTTGCGCTGCCCGGATCGTCCGTCTCAAGGTTTCCGGACGATCCTTTTTTTATGCTACGCAACACTTGTATAATCCGCATGGGGGTGCACCTTCCGCAATACCGATTATCGGTATAAGTTATTTCAATTTTAACATAAACACCTCTTACATCCCGGCTACTCGACCTATAGGGATATATACCCTTGTAAGCTTTAGAAAATTTGAATGAAATGTCGTATGTTCCACATGATACCGTATATGTATTCCCCATTATAGAATCAGCAGTCAATGTACCATTAGAAAGCCCCTGGTCAACACCAGATAGACTTTCAAAACCAGAATCTGTCTGTCGTTGTATACGTTTTGGCAAGACTGAAGAGTTTTGTTGCACCACATGTGTCAGCTCATGTGCCAATAGTTTTTTACCGTATTCTGTTCCAGGAGCGTATTGTCCTTCATTAAATACGATGCTATTCCCGCTTGTATAAGCTAGTGCATTAATAGATTGAGCAGACTTTGCGGCTACTGATCCGGTATGGATCTTTACATTAGAAAAATCATAACCTATGCGATTCTCCATAAACAAACGAGCATTTTTTTCCAATGGCTTCCCTCCGGATCGGACCGCGTCACCTACAATGGAAGGAGCCTTGCAGATAGCATTATCCCCCCCTAGCTCCTTCCGTTGCCCCATTTGCTCTTCTTCGCGAGCTGGACACAAACGCTGAATATTCATAGGTGATCTCTTGGTCTGTATTTGCTTACTATCTTTCATGCGCATTACTTTATCAGCTACTGCATCTGCTTCCCGCTCGTACATGTCATTTGCAGGCCCAACATTTAGTTTGGGTTGAAAAAAAGGATTGGAATGTCTCTTGTCAAAAAATCCTTTTGATCTCCTTGTGGGCTTTGGTGTTACATTAGTAACTTCTTGCTTCAATTGTATGAACATTTTTTATTTTGTTTTCAGATGCAGAGTTAAGGAGAACTGTGCTCGTCAAGTACTAATTTCACATCCTAATAAAAATTAAAAACTCACTAGTTTGAAATTTGAAAGTGGGCATTAAATAGTTTGAAGGATTGGCTATACGAAGTGTGACTATTTAGAGAGAATGTTTGAATTATTGTCGTTGAAAGCAGTTTTTTCTACTCATCTTTATCTTCTGGAATCATATATAATCCTTGAAGGTGAATTTTTTGTTCTTTTATATTTGCTTCGATCCATTCCTTATTTAATAGCATTTAAATCAGATGCCTTTTGAGAGTTTTTCTGAACTGTAACATTTGAGAAATCTTGCCCAAATGAAGATTCCATATTTGCTTGACGGTCATCAGGTTTACCTTCAGGTAGTCCTTCAAAAGAATCAAAGACTTTCAATTTTCGTCCTACCATCTTACAAACAATAGATAGATTGGCAGCAGTTGCACCTTTCCAGGTTCCACATTCAATTAGATCTCCTTTCACTTCAGGAGGAGTTTCTAATATCTTTAAGGTCATTGCCAAAACTACTCTATGAGAAGTACCTGTTCCAATTTTTCTATTATTGGAATAAAATTTTATGCCTAATCTTATCTTGCCCCAAAAACTGATTTTGTATGCCGGATGAATTTTTTTCGAATCCAAAATTATTATTATGTCTGTAAAAAATCTTGTCAAAGAATGTACTTTTAATAATTTGCCCATAATTATTTTGAAAAACGGGGTTTTTTAACTCTTGTAATTATTTTCAGTAGTTCAATTTTGCCTTTTATTAGAACTACTAACTAGCCAAAAGATAATTCTTTAAATTAGCATAGTATTTTTCCACTCCTATGAAGGAAACTGGTAAAATTTGGATGAATGGAAAGTTAGTACCATTCAAAGATGCCAAGGTTCATGTTTTAACTCATGCTTTACATTACTCAACTTCAGTTTTTGAAGGAATTAGATGTTATAATACTCCAAATGGATCGGCAATTTTTCGTCTTCCAGAACATATTGATAGATTCTTCAAGTCAGCCAAGCTGTATTCTATGAAGATGCAGTTTTCAAAAAAACAGATTTCCGATGCTATTTTGAAAACAATCAACGCTAGTGGTCTAAAAGAATGTTACATCAGACCACTTGCATATTATGGCTATGGGACAATGGGTCTAACTCCAACTCAAAATAAAGTAGATGTATCAATTGCATGTTGGGAATGGGTCATGGGAGAAGGCAAAGCAGGAAAATTTTCAGGTGCTAAATGTAAAGTTTCAAGTTGGATTAAGATTGATTCACGTTCTCAGCCAATGCAAGCAAAAGCTGCAGCAAATTATTCAAATGCTGCTCTTGCAAGAGTAGAAGCTCTTGATAATGGATACGATGAAGCAATTATGTTAAATTTACAGGGTAAAGTTGCAGAAGGAAGTGCAGAAAATATTTTTGTTGTAAAAGATGATGTAATCCAAACACCTCCTTTATCAGCTGGGTTACTAGAGGGGATTACAAGAGACAGTGTTATCCAAATTATAGACGAAAACGGAGGATTTGTAATTGAAAGAGACCTTGATAGAGATGACCTGTATACTGCAGATGAAATTTTTATGACTGGAACTGCAGCTGAAGTAAAATCAGTGACTCGAGTTGATAAGGTAAAGATAGGAAATGGAAAAATGGGTAAAATTACTAAAGCCCTGCAAAAATCATTTACAGATGTAACGATGGGCAGAGATGAAAGATTCCTTTCATGGTTGACCTTTATCTAATCGCGAAGCTTTTTACACACAAATTTACAAATATAAACATGGAATCTTGTGCGACAGGAAATACAGAGGAAATTTGTTGGTTTTGTAGGAAAGGAAGACATGAAGATTGTATGATAGAGATTCCTATGGACGGACGATCGGATGGACCTCATGATTGCACATTTGATACAAAAATGATTCCTTGTAAGTGTCAACATTAAACCAAATTCAGGAGTTGGGAGAAAATAAAATGACGTATGATGAAGAGTTTTGGGATAATTATGCCAGAGAAAATGAAGCAAGATATAATGAAGAGTTTGCAAAATTCATCAGAGATTTGTCAGTTTCTTTAAGGTGAAATAGTATATTAGAAATTGGATGTGGAACTGGGATAGATCTTAGATTATTTCCTGATACTTTATCGGTTTTTGGAGTAGACCTAAATGATCTTGCAATAGAGATGGCAAAAAAACAATCTCCTTCATTTAATTTTAAAAAAGGTTCTATTACAGATTTGCCATTTGCAGATTCGTCAGTTGATATTATTTTTACTCACAAGTTTTTGAATTGTCTAAATGATGAAGATTTAACAAAAGGGTTGTCTGAGATGTATCGAGTATCTCGAAAGTATATTGTCAATTGTGAAATGTATGACCCATCCGAAACAAAGACTGAAGGAGTTTTTACAGCTAGGAACATGCTGAATAGATGGAGTGAATTCAGGACAAAGGTGATCAGTGATGTTGATATGCATGAAGATATTGAACCTGAAAAAATTAGATTTACCTTAGTAAAAAAACTAGAAAATAGCTAAGTTAGTTTTGGAATTTTCAACAATTATTTCTAATTAGCAAGATCTATAAATAAAAAAAATATATCATTCAATTAATCAATGGGTTTAGTTTATGAAAATTTCAGTAGTTATACCAGTTTATAATGGAGAGAAATACCTAGCAAAGACTATAGAATCCTGTCTGATTCAGACATACCAAAACAAGGAAATTTTATTGATAAATGATGGTTCTACAGACAAAACTGAAAATATTTGCCAGGATTATCAGAACAAAAATCCAGATATAATTAGGTATTTCAGCAAAGAAAATGGCGGTACTGCAAGTGCCTTGAACCTAGGAATTAAAAAAATGTCAGGAGACTGGTTCAAATGGTTGTCAGGAGATGATTTTTTCTCAAGTAATGATTCTATGGAAAAAATGGTAATTGAAATAAAAACCACCGCAAACTCGTCTGGTGTTTTATTTTATTCAAATTTTAACCTAGTTGATAAGGACAATAAAATTACAAAGCAATTTGATGAACCCAACTTTAATGATTTATCTTTGTTTGAACAACAGGTTAGAATGCTAAATCATTTTTTTGCTAACGGGTCTACTTCCTATATTCATAAAACAGTATTTAATAAAGTTGGATTATTTGATGAAAAAAATTCGTTAAATGAAGATTATCAATTGTGGTTACGTATGATCCTAATTCATAAAATAAGATTCCATTTACTGCCTAAATATTTAATTAATTATCGAGTACATTCAAGTGCACTTTCAAGTAACAAACTAATTGAAGGAGTTATTGTGGAAAATAAAATGATAGAAGATGTTTTAAACATGTTACCTAAATCTGAAGCTAAAATCTTAATAATAAATTGGAAGAAATACTCTAAAAAAAATCCAAAGGTTTGGCTTAGAAGAAAAATAAGGGATATTATGGTTTATCATGCTCCTTCAGGCGTTTCCAGATTTGTCATCAAACAGTATAAGACTAGAAAAGGAATTGCTTAGGTTTGAAAATAAGTAAGGATAATTGTCAGAATGGAGTTCTCAAAAAAAGACCATGAATTCTTTACTTTTCTGACAAAAAAAGGCTGCAAAAAGGTTTTGACATATCCCAATGAGAAAATCAGAAACTATGATTCACAAGAGCTGAGGATACCGTAATTGCAACAAATTATAGATATAAATCGGAAGGGGTCAAAACCAAGGAAAAAAAATCCTGTGTACATATGTAATCAGCACAGAAAATAAGAAAATATCATAAGATAGAAATATTCCATAAAAGGAGACTTTTTCCATCCATTTCATCATCATCTTTAATTATCTTTAATGGTTCTGGAAGTGAAAAGGGAGTAATTAATAGATTAATTGGATAATACTCTCCCGAAGTTATATTCATATTTTTTTTTGTGGAAAAATGAGATGTACTAAGTAGATATTTTGATTGACTTTTTTTAATGTTTAAAAGAGCATCTTTAATTTCTGAATGCGATAAATGAATAAACAGATCTCTACACAAAATTAAATCAAATTTTGGCAAAAGGTCTTTTGTAATATCTAAGTGGATAAAACGTCGATTTTCATCTGAATATTCTTTTTGATTTCTTGTTACTAGTTCTTTCACTATATCCATTCCTGTGTAGTCAATAAATCCAAGGTCCATTTCCTTCTGCCAGTTAAAATCGCCACATGGAATATCCAAAATTGATCTTATCTTTAGTTCTTTGAATAATTTGGGTATTTCCTCACGAATTTTTAAGGTATTTGCTAAATTTGACCCTTTTCCTGATTTACTCTCAGGGTCATTCCATCTGTTAGTCCGATATATTTCTGTAAAAATTGATTCTTCACCCATTTTTTTGTAGTGTTCTCTTTGTTCTTTGTTTTTTCTCGAACGCATTACTGAATAAAGACCAGGCAAATTATTTCGTGCTAAAATTTTTATTTTATTTTTTAATTTACTCATATAATTTAGGATATTATTTTGCTTATAAAGGGGTAGTTTTCCAAAATAAATTATTGATACAAGAATGAAAAAAATATTTTTAAAAAAATTAGGCTTAAAAGGAATTAACAATATTAATTCAAAGTAGTTTATCCAAGAAGAATGTCAGAAAACAAATTCCTTCAACGGTGTGTCAGTAGAGAGGATACAAAACAAATCATCCCAAAAGGTTGGCGGTTCATTGGTACAATGCCCAAATGAAAAGTTGTTGTTAAATGATCCAAATATTCATGGATGGCGGGTCTAGAG
>SDBV01000788.1_pt1 | contig 46161 bp, 73 predicted proteins | sample 2277081 | NCBI WGS metagenome assembly SDBV01 (sample SAMN10402039, study PRJNA504765) | marine sediment metagenome | isolation source: marine sediment core GS10_PC15, 223 cmbsf | place: Arctic Ocean: Southern Knipovich Ridge | collected 2010
CTCGGTGCTGTTCTGGTCGGTGTCCGCCTCGATGAAGAAATTACTCTTCGCAATCAATTGTGAGTCCGATGTGGGGAAAGGCAAATCCACATCCAGGGAAATGTCGACGTCAGCGTCCAGTTTTTTGTCAAAAAATTGTAGGAAAGACCGAGCAGAGCCGCCTGGCCTGGCGTATGCGTGGAACTCCACAACCGGCGCGGTGCCGCCCACGTTTTTCGAGCAGTTAAATTCCAACCTCATCACATGAGCCGTCTTACCCGAGGGCACCGTGTAATGGGAACTCTTAGAAATCCCATCCTTCGCCCCGACTTTTTGCTGGACCGTGGCCGCGCTTGAGGCTGTGGCGGTGATGTTTCCCACGTTGGGATAAAGGACGCCGCCATCCGTCAGTATGACGATGCTATTGACGCGGAGAAATTTCTGGGTCGTTAGGACGTTGGTGGTGCCGTTCATGTTGAAGTTTTCTTGAACGGCGTTGCCGTCATCATCGACACCAAAGATTATGCCTGTCTGAGCCCCGGTGCCGAGGAGGGTATCGTTCGCATCGTCAGACACGATGTTCATAGTCTCAGCACTGGTGAGGTAGGTCAGGTCGCCGAACTCGGAAACCTGCACGAACCCACTGGCTGAGGTCTGACTAGGGTTATGCCCCCGGAGAACCACGGTGCTATGGCCAGGGACTTTCCCCCTGGCTACCAGTAGATAAAATTCAGCGAGACTATGGTTTCCTCCTGATCCTATCATAAGACCTCTCGGGCTACGATACGGTATGTACGCACGGGTTCTTTCCGGGCCTCGTCGGTTTGTTCTTCCTCGATGGGGTACCCGGTTAACATGAATGCAGTTCGATCCACATCGAAACGATCCGTAATAGTGAAGAACTGTGTCACGTCGGTGCGTAAAGCGTTGATGAAGGTGATCTCCGTGGCTGTGTCAGCGATGATGGTGAAGTCGAAGATCGGCTTCCGATCAGGACGTAGAAGGCCTTCCAGGTTGAAGGAGCGTAAGTTGACTTTATCGGTGTTGGTAGCCCCGCGCGTGCCAGTGAGTTTAAGCTGGACCTTCTTACCATTGATGGGAGCGGCCAGTATTAGCTCATTGAAGCCATCCGCTGTCATGTCATTGGTACCCGATGTGGCATCATCAAAGTCGAGAAAAGTTGTATTAGTATTGAGACGGTAGGAGACCTCCACTTTAGCACTACCGACCACCTCTATGAACGCCTCGATGGCCTGCCACATCTTGTCCCAGGTCTCTAGGGTGGCCGTGAACTGGGGCGTGACAAGCTCCCAGGTGGCCGCGAACTTAGTCCAGTTCTCGGTCTGGAACTTAATCAGGGCCTCGTTCTTCCCGATGTAGAGGAACGGGTCTGAGTCGGCGGTAGTCTTAATGACCGCCGAACCCCGGACGTCGGTCCCGGTGAACTTCGCCCACGGGGTCCAGGTGAAGATGCCCCGGACGATCTCAACGCCCTTATAGATGTAGGTATCGGAACCACGAAGGGCCGACACGTAGATAGCGTCGGAGTCCTGGGTCATAGTCAGAATCGTCCCCTTAAGGTCCAGAGTCACCGGGCGCTCATCGAAGGACCGGAAGGGACCGTTGGGGCGGATGTCGAATATCTCGAAGCCCTCGGCGACGATGCGGATGATGTCTCGTTTGTCAGTTAGCCATACATCCGATCCACTCTCGGCCTTGAACTTGTATGTATCGGACGAGCGTTTATTCAAAAGAAGCCGGTGCAACTCGATAGGTATGTCAACTCCATCGGCGTCAGTTGCGATGATGAATATGGTGGATTCCGTAGTTACAAAGAGAAAGCCCGAGATGACGAACATATTGGTGATGGAGTCTCCCTCGCCTACCTCTATGCCGGGTGTATCCCAGGTGGAAGTGGTTTCGGGATCAGTCGACGTACTGATAAAGTTATTGTTGATGACCCGCATCAGCACCGGCCCCTTCGTCGGGGTCTGCCGGGTGAAAAAGAAGTCCGCTCCATCAGTGACAGTCTTGGACACCATAGTTGTGCCGTCCCACTGCGAGTATTCACCGGAAATAGTGGTGGTAAGGTACAATTTATTGTTGAAGATAGACATGTTCCCGATACCGTTAGGGTCGAAGCTGTGCTTGGAGACGGGTGAACCACTTTCGATGGCGTAAAGGCGGCGGTTCGTGTTGAAGTAAACCTTGTCCTGGAAAAGGACAAAGTTGATAGGATGCTCACCTGAGTCTAAGGCGCCGCCAACAGCCTCTTCAAGGGGACCGTGCAAGACGACGTCAGGTTGGGTAGTGTCGATGTTGAACCCGTCAGCGTAGCGAAGAAGATGACCCCGGTCGGTCGATTGAGAGCCGAAGCGCTCCAGTCCGATACCCCAGGACCAGTCCTCCATGACAAAGGGGAGTTCCACGTCTGCGCGGAAACCCGACCGAGACGCGGCCTCTAGTTCGATGAGGGGATTAGGGGGTGACTCCGAAACGTTCCAGGATTTCTTTCCATTAAGTTGGAGCAACCGGAACTTATGGGACGTGGCGCCCTGTGTTATCTTGACATCCCAATCACGTTGCATCATTCCCATTATGGCGTACCAAAATCACGGTCGAGGCCACCTGACCTCATACCAGACAGGCGCTGGGTGAAAGGTATACCTATGTCCGTGAACCGGGCCAGACGCTCGGTGTATTCCACTGTGTTGGTGGTCAAGAGAGTCTGCCAGCGTTGAATCTGTTCGTTGGGCGCCTGAGCAATGACGTTCTTCAAGATGTACATAGCCGCACGAGCCGACATGATTAACATAAAGCCATCGCCGTCCGTCATATCAGAAAGAGCAACTACCTGATGACCGAAGACCCGTATTTTCTCACCGGCTTCGAGTCGACTGAATAGGTGAATGTCATTAGCGCCACCGGAGTCTACCCGAGGTTCCCAATCGAATATCTCCCGAGTGATCTCGTCATCCCCAGCCGAGACGTGGTGTATCTGCCTAATCTGGTCCCGGTAGAAACCGGAAGGCACGTCGTAGTCAAACTGGTCAGCGACTATGGTGATGTCCTTATGTGCTCGCTTCCACAGTACCACACCCTGCAACAGATTGATGGTATGAGTGACAGCAGCATCTTTCTCATCAGGATCGGCGACTCGATGAATCTCGTATTTGACCCCCGAAGCCATGGTATTGGAGAATGCCACCGTGGTAACAGCAGTCCCCGACTTACTGGTCACGCGACGGAACTCCCCAGCGTTGGTACCGTCTACTGCCAGCGCCCAGGTATTAAACTTAGTGACGAAAATATCGTCATCGTAGTTGGCCAGCTTGGTGTCATTAAATTGAGTGGTAGAGCCGCTCGAAGTGGTCGTACCATCAAAGAAGTCTCCGAGATCACGGCTCACCTGGGTTCTAGCTTCAATTGCTGTGGCCATAAGTTACTCCGTGATCTTAAACGTGTAGTCGACTGTAGCGGTGCTTCCGTCTACGACAACGACCTCAGTGGGAACATCCCGCACCATACAGAAATCCTCATCGATGTTAGCCACCTGCATATTACAGTATATGCCGGTCTCACGAACTGTGATAGAACTGCCAGAGTTATTAGTAAATACCCGCGAGGTAAGGAAGGTTGCATCTGGGTCAGATATGGTTATGTCGTTGGCGTAGGTTTGGAGGGCATAGTTCATCTGACCGGCCCCGGTCCCTTCCGCGATACGAGCCACCAGTTTGTTATCCGTGATGTCAACGGCGGTAGCAGAGGTTCCGATGACAATTCCTTCAGTGTCGTCAGTTGCAGCCCCGCCTGCGTTGAACATCATCAGTCCATTACCGTTCGAGGCTTCGATGTTTCGACTAGTATCGCCAATGTCGTCGTGAGTGATGGTAGTTCCAGTCATCCCTTGCATATTAGCGAGTAAACCAGCCAGGAAAGCCTTCACGAAGCTCCGGCTCTCTTCCTCGTGGTCATATAAAAGACGACCATCCTTATCGTGGACTCGGATACGGACGTACATTGTGAGATTAACTATCATGGAGAACTCAGTACAACGACAGGATTGAGAATAGTATTGGATGGGGTAAACTGCGCCAGTCTTAGAATGGTAGTCGGATTAAAGAAAGTCTCAGTCCTTCGAGTAGCCGCCCTAAGTATGACGATGGGACTGAGAATACCGGTAGAAGCGACAGGTGGGCAGATTATGGGAGGGATAATAACATCGCTGCCGCCTAGGGCCTGAAGGATTCGACGGCGCCCGAATACCAAATGGCCGGGCGGGGTCAAGAGCGCTTCTCTTTAATAGCAGGCTTACGGACCTTCCGTACCTTTTTATCTTTGGGGACGTGGGCAGAGTTATGGAACGTCCTGTGGCCATTAAACTCCCGAGCACTGCCGCCGTCTCTTTCTTGATCTATGTGGTCAGCCATAGCTCATCCTAGAAGGGAGGAGGATTGCTCCCCCTCCCGTGTGCTTATTCAGGTGTGCTGGGTTTCTCGTCCTCATCGCAGAGATCGATCAGATATTCACAGTTTTGAAGAGCACCTCGGAAAGCCAGCACGTTCGAGCGATGGTGTTCCATTAGTTCTGTGTGATTATCCAACTGATCCTGCAACTCGTCTCGATTCTCTTCAAGCTGTTGCTTACTAAGCATTAGTCAGTGGGAGCAGTACTGAAGAGTTGGATATACCGATCCGAGTTGTTGACGATCACCTTGATGTAACCATCGCCGGTGCTCGGTTCCGTGCCAGGAGTGTCGTTCCACACTCCAGCCTGAGTACCTACGAGTTTCAGGACAGCGTCCCAAGCCTTGCTGTTCTCAGAGTTAGTCATCCTGAAACCGCAAGTGTGGACGTTGGAACTATAGGTGTGACCCGATTCCATAGCGATGCCCCGGACATCGAATCCGACCAGGTCGTCTCCGAAGGTTTTACCGGCAGTCAATTCGTCGGTAAGCTCGGCCCGGAAGCACTGCACACCGTTGGTGACGGTACCGGCCACCCCGGAAGTCCCCTTGATGATGGGAGCGCTTTGGTAGCCGACCAGCCGGTTGGCGCCGACAGCCGCAGCGACACGGGGCTGCATCTGAGCGCCATACACGTCGCCGGTGGTGGTCACGGTCTGATTCGGCTTGGACGTGTAGCCAATGGTGTCACCAGTGGCGTTGTTGTACGACCGGTGATTGATCCGAACCTGCTTGTCATTGTCGGTGACTGTGAGGCTCAAGTGGGAACCCGCTTTACCCTTGAGGGTATCGATCCCGTTATTGGAGTCGGGGACGATAGGCTTACCAGCCTCTACGGTTCCCAGCACGACGTTAATCAAATCCCGAAATGGATTGGCCATGGTTTATGCCTCCTCTATTCGTTTCTCGACGTAGGCTAAGATTTCAGCTACGTCATCAGTTGTTTCTTCCATGCATTGGGACTGCCGGGATGGAAGGCCCACCACTCGTTTCTTCTGGATTTTAATGATGAAAGCCTTCACAGCCTGCATATGCCCTACGGTTATCATTTCCTAAGCGGCAGGTACGTTAGCGAGTTCCTGACCTTCCAACCATGCCTCTACGGCGCCGAAGTCTGGGCTGGTCCCGCCCACGGTGAACACCACGTCAAGTGCCGTGTCATCGGTATGCGGGAGGGGGAGCACCAACAGGAACGGAAACGTGGTGGCGTCATCGATGTTCTCTGTGTGGGTGACCTCGATCTCTTTACCGTCGGTGGTAAACTTGGCCGTGACTACCAGGGTAGGGGTAGTTCCAGCCTGGGAAGGTACCAAAACCTTCAGACATAGCGGGCGCACCATGAAGATGCCCGCTGGAAGGGTCTTGGATTTAGTTTCGGTAGCCGTGAGGTCAGCCGCGCTGCCCACACGAACGATCATGTCTGCGTCTCTAGGTCCGGGCATGATGTATGCCTCCTTTTGATGAATTAAAAGGGGGACCGAGGCCCCCCTCTAGCTAAGGTCGTTTAGACGGGTATGACTCCGCGCAACCGGACTACGCCTTTGATGTGGAACTTGGAGAGCCCCACAGGCCACTCGAACACTGTCCGGTGGGTAACACCATCGTTGATGATGTCATCGTAAATCCGTTTGGGTTCGTGCATCTGCCAACCTTGAACGTGCTGGGGACCGAACCGCACGAAGTAGAAACTGGTAGCGGTACCTCCGGTAGAGGCTCCCGCATTCGTCTCGGTGCTGGTGATGATCTGAGTGGTCTGGTCACCCTTGGTACCAGCTTCCATGATAGGGATACCCCGGAACAAATCAACCTTTCGGTCGAACTGATCCCTGGTAGTGTCATAGAGGCCTTCGCGTCGGGCTACCCGGTTAAGGGTGAAGAGACCTTTCTTAGAGGTGATGATGAGATCAACTTGACCTTCGTCCACCTCGTACTGGGCAACTTCCAGGTCATCCAGGAATGTCTGACGGTTGGCGCTGGAGGCACTGAGGTCTAGGCCCGCAGCCTCAATAACCTGGTCCAAACCAACTCCACCGGCAGTAAACTCGGCTTCGACACGTTTCTTGATCCCATCGAATGACTTGGGGTCTACGGCGCGGTCACCGTTGATGAAGGTGTCAGTAAAACCGAACTGGTAACGCTTGGACTGGAGCAGAAGGTTCTCGGCCCAGGCGTCGATCTCCCGCTGACCCGGCAACTTTAATGCCCGGTCCACATCGATCATGCCGCCCATCAGGGCCATACCTTCGTTGATCTCCGAGAACTGGTCTTTGGTCTCGGTGTATGGTTCGCCGATGTCCCGGAATACAGCGTCAGTCACCGACTTGTTCTGCCAAGTTTTGATGGTGAAACTGTCCGTGGATTGAAAGTTAATTTTCTGGAAGAGCATGCTGCCACGGGCATACTGCAAGATGATACCAGCCATCACCTTGTCTTTCATACCAGCGGCCATTTCTGCGATTGTCAGGGCCATGATTCTATCCTTCTATCATCCCCCGGATGGGTTCCCACTTATCCTGGGAGACGAGTTCCTTGGGGTCGACCGTGTAAATGTCTGATACATTCCCGGCGCCCCGACTCATGTCTACCTTGTTGTCACCACGCGGTTTGTCATCGTCGACATCGGGGTCTTCTTTGGACTGCCCCTGGGCCTGCTCAACGACGTCCGTTAAGAACGTCTTGAGGGTCTCCTGGCTGTCCTTGCCATCTCCCCAATTAATTTTACTGGGGTCGAGTCCCAGGTCTTTAAGCACGACGCCGATTTGATCCTGCATATCCTTAGCATATTTGGGCTCATCAAACGCGGGCTCTTCAATGATCGTTTTACTCTCGGGTGCCGGGCCTGAAGGTTTCTCTTCATGCCGGTCCTTATAAAGTTCCTCAATCATCGCTGATTGACGTTCGCTTTCCGGTAGGCTTTCGATATGCGCGGTCCTCATGGTTTCGATTGTATTCGTAAGCTCGGATTCACGGGCTGTGCCATCCGCCTTAGCAGTAGCGATAGCCTTGTCGGCTATACTCTGCCAGTGGGAGTGAGAATCGGTAGCTCCCGCTTTCTTCGCCCCCTCGATGGCCGTAGCCATTTCCTCTTCGCTATACGTCTTCGGTTCGGGCGTTCCACCATCTTCTTCAACGGACATGATGATGACCTCCTAATAGAATGTACTTTTATTATAGGTTACTATAATACTGGACGTCACCTCACCCAGTATTAAAGCTACTGGAACTTGGGGAAAGGCGCGATGGTCCCGAAACCCGAGGTACGTACACGGCGTCGACGTGGTACGAAGGGAGTGGGCACCGAGCCCGGCCTGGCAATGAACAACTGGTAGACCTTCTCCATGTCAGGATTCTCTCGACGCAGACGTTGCCGGGTCTGACGGACAATGGCTTCAGCCATCGACAGTTGAGGATTACTGGCCAGGATAGCCCGCGCCTGACGCTCTAGGTATTGGGCCTCGGCGGGAGTAGACTTCTGGATGAAGTTCATTAGGCGCCGGTACTCAGCATAAGCCTCAGCCGTGATGGGGTCCGCCTGTGCGATCTGATCCATAACCGCTGAACGGATACCGAAGTATTCCCGCATCAAGGGTGAGTGGACATCCAAGGATCGTTCCAACTCAGTCTCAGTTCGACGAATCTCTGAGTCCATTATGGACCGGATAGGCTCATCGTAGCCGTCTAGGACAGCCTTACGCTGATCAAAGAATGCTCCCCAGTCGATATCCCCGGTACGTTTATCTATGAAGTCATCCGACGAAATGGCATAGTATTGTTCCAGAGCCTCATCGATGGGGCTAACCTGGGGTGATGGCTTCCCGAACTTGCTGATGTAGGCCAACCGATCTTCCAGACTGATTGGGACGTCGATGAACTCGGGTAGGGCATGTAGGGAATTGAATATGGCGCCCCGTTCCCGATTGAGAGACGAGAGTTCGTCCAGGGCTGACGGACCCGATATATTACCGGACAGCCATCGGTTACTCAACTGTTGTCGAGAAGTTTTATTCTCTTCCCGACCTACCTCTATGGCTGACCAGAACGCATTGATCTTCCGCTGAATCTTCTGCTCCTCAACGGGGCGGAGTGCGATAGAGGCGCCAATCCAGGCGTCAAATCCGGGTACCGCATCACGGATAGCCCGGTGTTGAGGACCGGAGACCGCCGTGATCTCGTAGTAGGTTAACCCCAAGCGCTGGGCGCTCTCCATCACATCTTTGGGTATACCAACGATGCGCTCTACTGCCTCGTTAGTGGACTCAGTAAACTCTCGCTTGGCCTCAGGCCGGTACCGGATTACGCTGGACTGGTTAATAGCGATCATCCGGGCAGCGGCTTCCTTCTCGGCGAGATAGAGTTGAGATATGGCCTGCTCGTCCCCGTTCTTAGCCAAGTTTCGGATTTCGGTGGGATTCAGTTCAAACTTGTCGGCGATTACCTGATCGATGAGAAAGTTGGTGTACCGGCTGTCGAACGCCAACTGTCGGAGTGGCGACGGGAGGTTAACCCCAGCGGCAGCCATGCCGTGAAGAACCAGGCTAACCGGGGGCGGCGTGATAGCGGCTGGCTCTCCCTGAAGAAGGCTGGCCGACGACGTGATAAGGGGATTGAAGTAAAAGGCACCACGAGCGAACCAGTCGAATCCCTGCTCCACCCGACCCCGATACCCGGAGTGGAGTTCAGGGAAGTCCCTAGCGAGAGACCGGCGTACCGAGCCAGCCGCCGTCCCTTTCAGGGGATTGAACTCGAACCCATAGGGTGTGGGGGAATACCCGTAATCCCAATCTCCACCGGCTAACGTTAAGTGTTTGGCCAGGACTGGGCGCTTCGCAGCCAGAGAGATCAGGCGCGGCCATCTACGAGACTCGTACATCCAAAACGGCATGAACCTCTGCATGACGAAGTCCATCGTGGTCCGGTTGTCATAGTTGATGAACCACCGGTTGTACTCTTCTGTGGTCCGCTTGCTGGCTACGCTACGTGACGCCTTAAGTTGAGTAGTCAACTCTGAGCGCTGACCCATGTAACCCGACACCCTGTCAAGGTACGAGCCCACGACAGATTCTTGATCGGCACGTAGAGGAGGGTTCTCCCAGAGACGAAGGGAGTCATCCATGATAGTTTGAACGCTTTTCATCTGGGTCTCTATGACAGTATCTAGTTCGCGTATGGGCGGCGGCAGGTCGTCGACTAGAGAGTTGATATTCCGATCCGGGGCACGGACAGACAGGGCGTCTTGACCGGAATCGGTTAGTTTCGTCCGCCACTTGCCACCCCGCAACCGTACCGGTGCTTCGAGGAACCCGTCATTTACTAGGGCCGCTAAGGTTCCGGTGGGGGTGAGATCGTTGGTAGTGGCCTGTCGAAGGAGATCCAACTGAACGGGGTCCAGCCGGGGAACCTCATTAAGTGCCACGATCCGGGAGTAGAGTTCATCGTAGACCTGTTCTCTCCCCGACATGAAGGGGGTTCCGATAGTCTCGGTCTCCAGGGCCTCCGAGGACACGGCATCGAATATGGCCTCCTGGTCTTTCAGGCTGGCCAGCTTCATAGCGTTGTTACGGTCCTCCAGAGATACCGACACATTGATGACCAGGTTGTCTCCGTCTACCCAGGTACCGATGTAGTGGTTACGCTTACGGAGAAGTTCCAAATTGGCTGCCGCAAATTCCTGGATGGTATCGGCGGTGGCTTCCGGGAGGGGGAGCGTAACGGTCCTATCCGGGAAGGCGCCCACGAAGTACCGACCGGTATCCCCCGTGGCAGCCTTGGCGAAGGCGTCCTCGCCGACCAGGTTGGTGGTGGAACCGCCCTCTTGAACTGCGCGGTCCAGTATCGTGGTGGCGTTGGCGCGGGTCAGCTTCTTATTGCGGAAGATGACGGGCTGGGCCTCAATCTCCGCGATGATGTCGGGCTCGGCGAACGTGGTACGGGCCGTCTCTAGGCTCTCATTGAAGGATGTGGCTGCCGGGTCACCGGATGCAGCAAGTTCATCGAGACGCCTCACCATGTCATCTACGGTCTCGGGCGCTCCCCCTCCCTGTATGATCGTCTGGGCCGTCTCGGTCATGGAACGCTGAGTAATACCGGCCACGCGCTCAACTTCCTGGGCGGCCTCGCCCCGCTCGACGCGCTGGCGGAATCGGTTGATGTTGGCGTTGTTTCGACCTACTTGTCCCCGGAGAGATTGTTGACCAACCTCGGTGGTCTCAGTGGAAACCAACTGGGCGAGTCGAACACGTTCGGCTTTGAGGGTTTCCCACTCGGGTTTGAGGAGGGTCGGGATAAAATTCTCGAAGACACCTTCTCGCTCCTTAATGAGGTCGTCGAGGTCGTTCTGGATTTCAGGTATGAGGTCGTCTAGACCATTTTGTCGGGCCTCATCCAGGGAGTTGGTAGTCAGCCGAATATTACGGTCATAGGTGCGGAGAGCCTCGGGCGACGTATTGCGGGGCCGGACAGCCGAGAACTTCTCCAACTTGGTGACCATCTCGTTGCGTTGGCGAACGGCAACCGCGATGTTGTCAGACAACCCAGAGATACGCTGTTGATGCTTAGAAGCCAGGGCCTCGGGGTCACGAAGTAAAGCGGCTTCCGTGTCTTCAAGGGCAACGCGAAGTCTGTTCAGTTGATCTTCGGCATCGTTAACAGACGACTCCAGACCACGACGAACGAACTCGCGGTCCTTTCCAGATATATCACTAGGCAGTGTATCGAAGAGGGCATTCCATCCCTCACGGATACGGTTGGAGGCGCCGGATCGAAACTCATACTCCGCCGACCACGTCTCAGAGCCTATGCTGTCCAGTTGGAGCCAGAACCAGTCTCCCCTCTCATCGGCGGGGGTACCGTCAAAAAGTTCACCTTTCCGAGCACGGTAATTGGTCCAGGTCTCCCGAAGGTTCTCGCTGATATCAGTGTAACCCGAGAAGATGTCGTCGATGGAACGTCTCACTGCCTGTTGTTGAGCCGGGGTTCGGGCCTGATCGACGAGGAGACGCTCTATATCAGGACGACCCTTGACTAGGGCCTCTTCAACCTGTTTTCGGGCATTCCCTATATCCTTGTCGATGACGCCGAATGCCTCGTCCCATATAGCCGAGCGATTCTTGGGGGATGTAGCGGCGGCCCGGACACGGGCGTGGGCGTTAATCTCACGGGGTAACTGCGCGAGGTCGTCCATTACGTGTTGGAACATAGTAAGTAGTCCGGTGGCTTCCGCCGCCGACTTCGGAGGGCGCTGAGTAAGTCCCTGTATTAGATCGGAGTATCGATCTTGGATCGCAGCACTAGAGAACTTGTGCCACTCAAGAAGGGATTCTCTGGCCTTGTCCATTAATTGATCGACATTGTTGGGATTGATAGAGTCTTGTTGAACCACCTGCTGTAGGGCTCGACGCACATCGGTCGGAAGTTCAGGGTACTGGGAGATAACCTCCATTTGAGATTTCTGGATGATGCGGTTGGAAGTTAGTGTCTCCCGGAGGTCACGGATTACCTGGGTGTCACCGGTGGTTACGGCTGTCCAGACCTTGGCGCCGATCTCGTCACGCAGGTGTTCCATACCCTGTGGAAGTTCCGCATGTATGAAGTCCCGAAGACCATCGATCTCTTGAGACGATATACCTGACTCTCGCAGGGCGCGGTCGAACTCCTTGTAGTAACGGTTGGTCCACGCTGAACGCCGGATGGCCCACCCTACCTTCGATGACGCGGTTAGGGGCCATAGAACTAACTTCTTGGCAATGGATTTGATGGCTCCGTCTTCAACAGGAGTATTGTAGAAGTTGGGACCGGTATCCATCAGTAAACGTTGCTGGGCTTCTGCGTTGAATAGGTCAGTGGGGACGTCATTGAGACCTGCGGTCAACCACCGGAACTCCTTGTCATTGAGTCCCCGGCGTCCCAATCCTCCCATACCCACGGTAGCTACAGCGATATCCTCTACGATGTTCATCACGAAGAACCCGGCAAACGCCAGATGCGCTACGGCCCAGGGCCGGACGATCATGGGCTCCAACTTCTTGAGCCATAGGGAGTCCCATATAGTATAGATTTTATCGTCGACGGCCTCACCAATTCCTCGGGCCGTGGTCTCGTCGAATGATAACTTCTCCAAGACTCCACTTACAGCCTTTACCCGACGTTGTCGGACAGTGCCCTCTACAACCTCCCCCGTAAATTTCTTCCCACCATGAATCAAGGCCTTACGTTCTAGATCAGCCGCGAAGGATGATAGGAACGCTGTGGCTTCGGATGGTGCCAGATTCTGTATCTTGTCGTGAAACTTTTCCCAACCTGCTACACCTGCCGGGCTATCGGCGAACTCCTCAGCTATGTGGTTCATCACATTGCGTAAAGAGAACGGGGTAGCGTCTTCAGGGAACCGAGACAAATTACTGAAGAGGTCGGCACTGTCCTTGGCAACACCACCGGCAATTTTAGAAGGTCCAAAAGCACCAGAGATAGTAGCACCAACCTGGCGCTCTACATCTTTTACCTGAGTCGTGATGTGCGGGGCTTTGAGTTGCTTGAGGCCGGTAACCTCCCCTGCAATGTTTGCGCCTCCACTGATAACCTTTCGGACGATGACATCAGGTGCCCGGTCTATGGCGTGGAGTGGGAATAGAAGAGGACGAAGCGCGGGTAAAGCCTTCATGGCCCTACCGGGTATACCCAATCCTATCAAGTTGAGGGGATCGACCACAAGTTCAAGAGCGCCCTTGAGTCCCCATACTGTATCGGTCTCGTGGTAGGCGGCAGTGGCAGCCTCAACGAAATCGGTTAGTTTATTGGATTTACGGTCCAGTCCTCCTTCAGCAGCTATCCGTCGACGTGCCTCATCCATACGGCGGTCGAACCCCTGCTCTCCGGGGAGGATAGTGGCGGCCACACCGATTGCTGTGGCAGCAGTGGGTTCAGTAACGTTCTCTTGCCACCATTGAGCGGCGCCGACGGCCTTGCCGAGCGCTTGCCGATACCACGGTACACCTTTCTTGGCTTCCTCAACCTGAGCAATAGCCTGGTCCCGCGATAGAGGATCGATGCGCGGTTGCTGGTTGAGGAAGATCGTCATATCTTCCCCAATCATCTCTCCGGTACGAAGTAATACTTCATAGGAGGATATTTCATTACGACGCTGCCCGACTTGTTCGGCGAATAGCCGTTTGGCCTTATCGCGTTCGTCGGGCAGTTCTAGAGTGTCGTATCCATCAGCGAATCGCTGGGCAATTTGCTCAATCTGTGGATCACGCATTAACGAGTCCTTGTTCTAAAGGGTGACCTGCTGCCTACGGTAGACGTTCGTGCTCGTTGCCGTTGCTCAGGTAGATTGGTTCCGCTGCCAATGAGAGCAGCCTCTAGTGCGCCTATCTGTTCAGGATTAAAACCTTCAAGTGATCCGGGAGTAATCTGAGATTCTAGTTCAGGACCAGTCGCACCCAGCAATTGATCTACGATTCCTAGGAAACCCCCCGGCTTAGAAGTCACAGCACGCCCTGTATCGATTCCTGTAGGTAATTCGGCACCTGCTTGGAGGCCGAATAGTGCCCCCAGTTGTTCAGGTAGGACCAGGCCGGGAACAGTGGACTGACCCCGTGCCCGAGCCGAGGATATACGGAGTAAGTTGGCCGTCTTAGGATCAGCCAGTAGTGAGAAGAACTCCGTCAGAGACGGTAAGGATTCGGTGAAGTCTCGACGCTGGGACTCTTGCTGTTGAAGATTGAACTGGGCTTCGGCCAGAGCCGGGAAGAACGGTTGGCCCGCCGATTCGATAATCTGTTGTTCTCCAGTGACTGGATCGATGGTCGTTTCACTAACGATGGGGATGATAGCGTCAACCTCTTCGATACGACCAGTTCCAGGGTTGAAGCGTTGGACCTTCCGAGTAATGTAGCGAACATCCGCACCGAGGACACCAGCAGCTTCCTGACCGGCACGGGCCGCAGACGTAGTATCTCCACCCTGGTCTAGAGCGTCTTGAAATGCCTGGGCCGCTACTTCTTCAGCGGTCGGTGGTGCCTCACCAGGTATTTCACCAGGGGCGGGAGGGGGAGCATCATCGCCGCCTATGGCTGCGGCTGTAGCTAGACCGGTCCCAGCACCGACTGCCGTGGTTAACGCGGCACGTCCTAGGTTGAAGGGTCGAACACCGGTGGCGCTGGCTACGCGACCAGCAACTCCCTGTACAGCCCGAGAAGCAGCAGCCGGTATAGCAGTGGCAGATATCCCAGCCGCTTGAGGTACGCTGGCTGCTAATGTTCCTGCGGCCAGTCCAAGACCGGCAGCAAGGAGACCGCCTTTGGCCGGAACGCCACCGACCTCGATCATCCCGCGTGGGTCTGTTGGATCGAAAGCGAAGCGAGCAGCACTGACAAGTTGTCCTCCCAGTGAAGTAGGACGGGCAACAGTCTCACGTTGGCGTCGAAGGAAGTCTACCGATTGTTCGGCAGTTATGAGTCCACCAGAGCGGAGTTCTAGTATACCCTGACGATTGATCTTCTTGAAGTCAATCTCGACCTCGTTGTTTCCGAGGCTGGATACACCGGGAGGGAGTAGACTTTCGGATGGTCCAGCCTGGTCGATGAAGCTCTGGGACACATCCATGACCCCGCCCTTTTGAATGACGGAGAGCCAATCGGTCGCCCGTTCGGGAGTGATGATGCCTTTCTCTCGAAGTGAGAGAACTTGGAGACGGGTAATTGCGGGCATACTACTCCTCTTGGGAAAGTTGAACTTCTTTGGTAGCCATTATCTGGCAGATACGGCAGGGATTCTCCTCACCATCTTGGTGACCAAGGGCTATCTGAATCTCAGCGATATCTTCAATAGAGAGTGTATCATATTGACGCTGAAATCGTCTCAGCAAGTTCTCGTGTCCTCCACTACGAGTAAACTCGCGTACCTCTTCTAGTGCTGCGATGACTATAGGGGATATCTCATCGGACATCCCCTCGAAGAACCCAGCCATTATCTTAAGTCCTCCCGACCGGGTGCGATGTCATTCTGACGTTGGTTAGCCTGGTCTGCGAGATCACCAGTTACGTTCCCCTCACCCCCGGCAGCGGGTTGACGAGTAGCCCGCCCGCCCCTTTCTTCAGCCTGGGCTTCTTCCAGTAGACCTTGAAGAACATCCTCAATTCCTGCTGTCTCGGCCACCTGTTGTGTAACGGCACTGGATACTAGACCCAGAAGTTGTGGACTGAACAGCATCCGGGAGGCTAGGATACGACCTAGTTCGGAGTTCGGGTCCACCTGCGGGAACAGAGTCTCGATGGCCATCTGAGGAGACATGAGACCTGCGGCCACTAGATTGATGACACCCTGCTGCTTACGGATTTCGTCTTCCGGCGCCAGAACGTTAACCTTTACCTTCATTGAGTGGTGTCCCCGGAAGTCTTTCTTAGATACAGATCGGAACTCTTCCTGGGCGGCACCCGGACCTAGAGAGACGGGACCAGGTACAACGTTCTCCATGTAGAGTCCAGCCTTGAGACATATCTGAGTCATCATACGCTCTACGGCCTCAGCTAGTGGGGCATAGCGAAGTCGGGCCTCACCGATAGCAAGTTGCTGTTGGAATCCAGCCCGAGTACCTGGGTTCTGACCTCCTCGGACAACACGGGGAGCAGCGGCAGCCGAGATGATATTGTTAGAGAGCCCCATGTGTTGCATTACCATTGCCGGAGGGAGTTGCGGGGTTAGCTCTTCGAGCTTTATACCTTCAGGTAGAACCTGAATGTGGCCATACTCCAGATCGATGGCGGGCATCTCATTAGCACGTTCGCCCGTAGCCACTCGTATTGGCCATGCCCCGGCCTTCATTATGATGTCGGCAATAGAATAGTTTCGAGATTCAGAACGAAGAATATCTCGGAGATATCGGAGTAGTCCCACAAATCGCTTCTCGGGAGTATGCTCCGAATTATCGATCCCCAGTCCAGAACTACCTATAATGTACGGATGGGCGCCCCAGGTATTTTCAACTACCTCATCAGAGAGTCCACTCGTCAACCCACTATTAGGTCCAATAGCTACACTCCGTTCATGTGGACTCCAGAACTCAATGACAGGGATTTTATCTGTAGGTTTCTTATTAGTTGGATTGCCCCACTCAGGGTAAGTAGATTCTACCTCCATAACATATTTCATAGAATCCTGTATAACCCATTCCGATGGGTCATGCCACGGATCGAAGAGGACTTCGCTGGGGTGAAGAACCTGCATAGAGAACGGCATATTAGTGGCTTGGAAGTTGCGCCAACGTTCCCGAGCTTCTCGATCCTTGGAGGAGGGTTCGTCCATCCACTTGTTCTCATCGTAGATGAACTTTATGGTTGATATACCCCAAGCAGATAGGTGTTTAGTCATCTCACGATAGGGGGATACTGGGGGACCAGCCTCTAAAAAGGTAAGGACGGCCTGGTAGAAGCGACGGAGAATCTTTGCCTGGTCGGCAGAGCCCTTAGAACCAGACCGGCGGGGAACGTCTACACGTCGGTTGGTGGGAGATATGTGGTCTACGGCAGTCTCAACGACCTCACGAGCAGTAGGAAGAACAACAGCCTGACTCTCAAACTTGTTTGGGAGAGACAACATGTTTCCGATGTTTAGATCATGGTATTGCTCATCTATTTTTAGCTCACTGCGTAGATTGCTATAGTAGGTCATCATCTCGCGGTGTAGAGCTTTGACCGCCTTGATGTCCTTAATATGAAATGCCATTAAATCGCTCCCTCAAGTAGTCAGAGTCGAATCCACTCCAGACGGACCATGTATTAAAGTCGTCGCTGTCGATGAAGAGTTGGGCGTCGTTCTGTAAGCGCCGTCGCTCTATTCTAACACGCTTGAAGTACGGAAGTTTACGCTGATTAGCGGGAAGACTATCGGTGGTACACCCACGACCCGTTAGATCGTCACGCAAGCACTTCCAGAATGCGACCATCAGATTATTCTCCGGTGTATACATGAATCCTTCCTCTCCCCCGGCATGTCCGGCATTTTGATTTCTCTTCTAGTATGTCTTCACAGGACCAGCATAAGATTGTAGTAGTTCCCTCAAACGGATTGGCCTTAGACCAGTCAATACGCATCACGCGTTCCCCCTCCCTATGGACGGCGCCGGAGATATACGATACAGGTTTGAAGTCCTCATCAGACCATGGTGTGGGTTGGTCGGTGACCATGTACCAGGCCAGCGCTAGGGACATAACCTCATCGTCATTGCCTGAAAGAGCCTCGAACTTATTCTCTTTCTCATTGTATCCAAACCCCAGCATCTCATCGACCGTATCACTAGAGAAGATGGAGAGAACATCGTTACGGATAGATTGTTCTAATTCAGAGAGAATCTGTTGACGGTTGTCGTGGGTAGTATGCCAGCACGGAACATCTTTCCGACGATGGTAGATACGGCGCTTGGGATACTTGGCAATGGCTTCTATATCCTCTTTACCTTCAACACCATCAGTGAGGATTTTGACGACGAGGCGTCCTTGTGGTTGTTCCTCAATACAGACCATTGGAGTTCCATACGCTGTGAGAAGTTTAAGAGCCTCAGAAGAGAATTGCTCGATGGGTATCTGGGTATGAATCTTAGCGGCCTGAACTCCAAGGGTGACGTCGATGATCTGTAGTGCGTTATAGTCGCCACCAGCGAGACCGAGGGCTGTGTCTATTCCGGCGACGTATTCGTGTTCGGGGTCGTAATTGACCCAGATTTGTGCTGGACCCACAATGCGGGAGGGGGAGCACACGGGCATCTCATGGAGTTTATCAACCCGGAACATACAGGTACCGGCAACGAGGAAGGCATCCTCCTCTTTGAGGGGGTACTCCTGCCAGGCCATATAGGCGGGCATGTCGGCTTCTTGCTGTTTGTGCCAGGCCTCGTCACGACCGGGCCGAACGGTATAAGGGATGAAGATGGGGATAAAGCTGTTGAGTTTCTTCTTGGCTTCGGACCAGATACGGTAAAAGGCATTGTTCTTACCGTTGGCAGTTGATAAACCAACAAGTTTACCGTGCTCTACAGTAGGGAGTATAGCGGTAAAGTTAGTCTCGTCGTAGCGTTGGAAAGCCCATTCATCTAGGATAACAAGAGTAGCCGCATCGCTTCGGGCGCCGCCTTCGGTAGAGGGGAAGGATTGGATTTGGGAACCCATAAGGGGAAACTCAAGGAGTTCATCGTTGTTCTTTCCGATGGGGACTTTAAGCCACTCGGGAAGCTGCTCATACATGAAGAATACTCGGTTCTTCATATTGACGGCCTCTGTCTCGCGCCGGGAGAACATGAGGACATTGGCGGAGTTCTGGAAGAGTACGTACCAAAGGGCGATGGCGCAGATTAGCCAGGTGATTCCAATTTGACGCGCTTTGAGGATAATGATACGATCATTGGTCTCTATTAGATCAAGAAGTTGGTGGAGATGAGGCCATTTTACGATTGGGATGATGCCGAGGATGGGGTCACGGATTTTAACGCACTCGGTAATGAAGGTCCATTTATCGGCGGCATATCGGGCATAGTCTTTGAGGAACTGTTCAGCGATCATTCGGGGAGAGCATCCCAGGTGCGTGTTGGTGTAGGAGGTACGTTATTCACGTCTTCGGTAACTTCGTGGTATTCGGCCTCTACAACTTCCCCGAGGATATAGACGCCGTCCGGGTTAGCTGCGGGAAGAGCGGCCTTGGTCTTGAGGTGTTCGGAGTAGGCGGCGCCCAGGAGACGGGCCATCTCGATTTCCGTACCACCTAACTGTTCGATCTCTTGCTTGGGTTTCCCCATCACCATCTCTGCGACCCACTGAGCGGCTTTGTAGGCCAGGGCTGGGTCGACGCCATCCATAGTCTTTTCTACTACCTTTAGTGCCTTTTCTAGGTACTCATCGGAAAGATTTTGGCGCCGGTTAGCAGGTGCAGAAGGGTCTTCGGTTGATGGGACAGCAAGGATTCGGCGTTCGTTCATTGTGGTATAAACCTCAACTTTATTGTATAGTGGATGTGCTGATATGTCAATAGTTTAGGAATTATGGTACTATAGATGTACTTAATAGGTAGGTGAGTTATGCCTTTTCATCCGACAGAAGCGCTAACGTTCAGGCAGACCCAGACCCCGAGAGATCGGGTGGCGCGGGATGCCGCCCGGCAGGGTATGTTTCCAGGGCCTGTGCTGCCCAGTCAACAATTCAGCATACAGGGCGGGTTGGCGCAGTTAAACAGTGGGGAGTTGGAGATGCTGAGGCGGACTGTATCACGGTTGAAGAGGCAGCAGGGCCAGACGAGGGCAGTTCAGCCGAGAAGGCGTAGTCGTGCAGCAGCCAGTCAGATTGGGTCCGCTTTTGATTTTATTTAAAAATATCCTGGTTTTCTGATATATCAATTCCTATACCAGGCGCGTAGGTCCACTACCCCCCCATCACTAATCTTTAGTAAGTCTCTTCTCCTTCCCCAGCGTGACGTGGCAGGCCCAACCATTCTCTAGGATGGCATCGGGTCCACAGCCGACGTTCCACATCGAGCCCCGTTCCACATCATGCGATACGAACATATGTTCCGAACAAGTATAAGACTAGTGTAAGACAATGATGAGGATTGTTTCGATTCGATGTGCTCTCGCTCGCTTCCACTGATACATCCACGCCTAACCCATCGATCATAGGCTCAATCTCTACCTCGCCCATATATAACATTGACTGTACAACAGTTGATCGATCAATAGTTGACTGTGCAACTACATCCCCTACTCCTTGACACTAGCACTTATACCCTATAGTCTGTGTCTACATCCTAACTTGGACTTGGATGGTAGAACCTAAACGACTCTAGGACTGAGGTAATACGATGGCAAACGACTCTCAAGCCGATATCGAGCACGGCGCGGAAATCGTAATAGAGTATCTGAGAGCTTATGGGCCGCAAGGCGCATCGACACTCAGGAACTATCTAGGCGAACAAACGGTCCTAGGCTTATACGAGCGCCAGGCGGTACTAGACAAGCTGGAGCACGACGGCATCATTGAAGGGGCGGAAGGTTCACATGCATTCAACCGCCACTGGCAGCTAGTCGGAATCTTCAGCTAGGCCGGGACAACCCCTAGGGTGCCCTACATGGAACAATACGCTAGGACACTCTGAGGATTGCCAGGCAGGCATCTAATCACAATTGAGGTGGCATCATGAAATGCAACTGCTACGTAGCCCACCTATCGGAGTATGATCGATTCGTGATCCGATACGGCGCTCACAGCCTAACCTGCCCTAAGTACCGCGAGTCGGGCGACGTACTCGACCGCCAGCGTGATCAAGAGTTCAGAGCACGTCATGAGGTGACAACTTTAGGTATCGAGATGGAATGTGAGTGTGAAAGCATATTCTGTAGTCATGGTACGGAACCGTGCCCATCTAACGATGTGGTATCTAAAGTACCCTACGGCCTAAAGGTATGTCTGCAATGCGGTACCAACTATACCGAGGCAGGCTATCCAGCCGTACCACTGGACTAGGCGGATCAAACCTACAAGACTCTAGGATGGAGGTATCGAGATGGAACGCACAGAACATTATGCGGCCATTGCGTGGCTTAATGACGCAGACATCTATTGTCAGCGATACGTGGTTAGCCTCATTAACAGGCATTACGCAGGCGGATGGACGCAGTTTCTAGCAGACGCCTAAACCGGCGGCCTATGTGCCCTAGTTAGGGTGCATAAACGGCCAGCTAGGCCGAACGGAGGATCAATGCTCTACCTAACATTGACCGTTAGTAGACTCGCGGCCCTATGAGAATATCCAAGGTTAAAAGCCTTAAGTCCATACAAGCTATATGGAATGACTGGGCGCGTGGCTTGGGTACAAGCTTTCCCGGTGGCGAAGTTAACCAAGCCGTGCGTATGATCCGCGCCACTAATTGGACGTGGCTACTAATCACTAACGATTTCGGTACTACCATCAAGTTTGTACTGGATGCTTGACACTAGTAACTATACCTGCTAGTATAAGGGTAATGAGACGAGACCTCCGACCTGAGCGAACGGCCAGGCACTCGAATCATTACAAGAGGCCAAAGCTAGGGAAAAGCGCTTTGACGGCACTACCTTCCCTAGCATCGGCCATACGGCCCTATCACATGGATAGACACCGGTGGACGCCGAGGCAGTGCCATTCGAAATTGATGGGCACTACAAGATAGATTAAGGGATCAACGCCTGGCAATCTAAGGGTAGCGTCCTACGCTAGGGTGCAATTATGGCATCTTACAAGAGCCCATCCGGTAAGCGTTGGGCGTCTCGTCAAGAGACTAGGGATATCCTAGCCACGCGGCGAGACAAGGCCGAACAACGCCGCCTAGGCCTACAGGCTCAAACATTCGACGAGCCTCAAGGCCACAGCTATGAATCGGCTGGCCACTATCACTGGCGGCTAGATCACAAAAACCTGGCCAAACCTATCCTACGAACGCGCCGCGTCAAGCGTATCAACGTTCGAGGTGACTACTAATGTTTGATCGATTCGACATCTGTGAAGCCTACTATTGTCTAGAGATGGACTACAACGTGAGTGGTGTACTACAAGAACGTCCGAGTAACCAGCGTCGTAATATGTCCACTGAATGGCAATTGCATCGGCTAGGATTTCGGGCGCATCCGTTATTGGAGTACCGAACTCTATCAGAAAACGGACAAGACATCTACAACGATGTCGTACAACGTTTAGGGTTGCCTGTAGGTGATTACTGATGTATAAGTGTATCTCGTGTCACCTTGAGCCTAGCGATCAAGATCGCGTGCATCGCGCAGGTTGGCCATGCAATCGCTGTGGTGGACAAAATGTATTCGTCTTTGGACGCGTGATGACGTATCGAATAGTAATCAAGGGGCTCACGGGTAGCCGCGTTGTCTACATTGAGGCTGAAACTGCCAGGCAGGCATTAGAAATTGCTGGTGCTAGAGGTCTCGACTATTGACATTAGCAACTATACCTGCTAACATACTGGGAATATCAAGTGCTCATTGGAACAATACGAGCACCTCTGAAGCGGCGTCCACTGGAACAATACCGACGCCAATTGGGTAGCGACCTACGCTTTGGATACTATCATGGTGAACACAACTAAACCATTCTCATTAGGTTCCATATCCACCGGCACACTCAAGACCGAGGACTTGCTGCCTGCGTTTGCCAACGCTCTAAAGATATTCGACCCACTGCACGCTACTATCAAAGAGGCATATGAACTTATGGCGACCTGGGGCAGTGGTGAAGAGAATGAGGAAATGGAATTAGCCGACGCCATATTAGACCAGTTAACCAGTAGCCTACACGACGCCTGCCCGCCATTCGTCTACTTCGGCGCCCACCCAGGCGACGGCGCAGACTTCGGCTTCTGGCCGGACTGGGACGCAATTGAGGATTTTAAGAGTCATTGCTTCGGTGGTCCCCAAGACGGGCAGCACTATGAGATTGAGGAAACGCGCGCATGCATTATCTTTCAAGATGGGGACGTCACCGTGAATGACATGGACAACCGCAATATCCTATGGAGCATAGTTTAATAGGAACAACTATTCTCAAGCCTGGAGGCATAATGTTTACAATCAAAGAGCACGCCGATCATTTCGAGATCGTACAAGACCCTATCATCATTAATGCGACTACGATCTACTATTTCCTACAGGATGGCCGGGATATGGATGGTCAGTACAACAAAATTCAGGCCATCAAGCTTGTTCGAAATAAGTGGAATATTGGTCTCAAAGACGCCAAGGAAATCGTTGAGCGTGTGGCTGTAGATAACAGCATCACCTTCGGAGGTCTAACATGATAGGTACTTTCCTACTCTTAGCCGGATGGGCTATGGGTCTCACCGGCATAGGCATCATTCTCTTCAAGATTATGACGGCGGAAAAAGCCATAACGTCGGTCTACGGAGGTTAACATGGCTAAACATTGGAAGTACGATTGGCCGTGGGAGTGTCAGGATTTCGGGTCTTGGGTTCTGTGGGGATGGAACACGGGCTGGCGTGTTCTCGGCGTACAATATGATAGCCGGGAGGCACGATAATGACTGATACCGTGAAGCGAATAGTATCTGACATGAAAGAGGAGTGCGTTGGGTGCGTGACTGATTCAGGACGTGTCCTTAGTCGGCAGTGCCGGGCACCGGCTATCTGGGAAGATCAAGACGGTAATGCGTGGTGCCGACATCACGTAGACCCCGACTCAATACTGCTGGAGACGAGACATGGACAAGAAAGCAATCGCCGAAGCGTACCTAACCACCGTTGTGGCCAAACCGGGTATGCTTCACACGCCAGCGACACACGCCGCGATGGAGTCCTATATGGCTCTAGCTCGGGAGTGCGTACTCCTGGCCAACCCGATACGTGCTAGCATCACTGAGGTGGCCTGTGCCGACCCCTACAAAACGGCGGTCGATATGTTCCAGGCTATCGAGTGCAATCGCTTCGAGGTATCCAACCTCTTCTGTGAGCACCCGCTGTGGACGCCCGCCGAAAATATCGCGTTCCGCATAGTCCACAACCGCTACGGGCACTACGGATTGAGTGGCGACAACAAGTCTGGTTTCTCCTGGCACGGCGAGCTTGCCGCATATGAGAGCCAGTCACGGTTCCACTCGCCCATCGCACAACGGGCACTCTTCACCGAGATAGTGGGACAGACCGCGTGCTTCAGTCTAACCGGGGAGTTCCCGGACCAAAAGGCCATTCTGTTACCGAGGGAGCTTGAATCATGATTAGTCCAGGCGCAATTGCCATAGCAGTAGCCAGTTTCCTTTGGGGCAATCACGGACATCTCAAATCCTACGGCCAGTCGGACCCCGGCGAAGCTCTTGACCGCATCGCTGGACGTCACGAGACGCGGGCGCACGAGAAGACACGACGCCGGATGCGGAAGGCCAGTCAGCGGAGGAATCGTGTATCCTAACGAACATCTTTTTGCATTCACTGACAGTGGACTCTCAATCCCTATAGAGATGCACGTCAAGCAAGTGCTGAGCTTTGGGTGGCCGTGTGAGTACCGGCTTGATGAGAGCTTCATCACTCGGCTGAGAGAGAATGCCGAGCACCGCCTCACCATAGACATCGGTGGTCGCAACCACGGGGTGAGAGAGGCTGTGTACGTAGACACTACCCTAGTTGTCGACTACCTAGATAGGCTGGGTATAGCATGACCACTGTCGTAGAGGTAGTGAAACAGGAGCGCAGTGTGAGCCGGGGCCGGTACTGTGATGGGTGTCCCCGATGTAACGGAGATGACACGTTCTGTAAGGCTCCGCATCCTGAATATCGGGGACTGCATCCTGTATGTAAGGCATGTGGACACTGCGTCTTACGGGGCACACACATTGACAAGGCTGAGGACTTAAACTAAGTGGCCTCGTTCTCCGGTCCCCACCGCATAGGCGATGTTTCATTGGGTTCATCGCTCAGACCGGAGAGCCGGGCTACTCAGGAGGAATCATGATTATCCACGTAACCCAAATAGACATCGACAAGGCCGTCCGTCATCGGGAGTATGGTCAACCATACCGGGCATACTGCGACTGTCCCATAGCTCAGGCCCTTCAGAGAGAGCACGGGACATGGCGTGTCAGAGTGGACGGGGCCTACGTGTCCATTACCCTGGAGGGAATCGAACGTAGATACCACTCATCCCAGGTCTTGAACAAATTTATGGAGAGGTTCGACGCTGGTCGAACGGCCACACCTAGGACATTCAGAGTGAAGAGAGAGTTGAGTATGCTATGATCGGATTCATCTGTAACACCGGTACCATGTTCCCGGAGTTCTTCGAGCGTGGTACTCTGTACCCGCTAGCCTGGTTCTGGCTGGTGCTGGTGGACTGGGCATCGAACCTAATCTGTCGACCGGGAGCTTTGATATGAATCCCTGTGAAGCCTGTGGCGGGCAAATGCGGAACCGGGGTATGCTTGGCGGTCTCTACTGGGGACAGTGCCAGTCCTGTGGATCGTGGACGCACCGCAAGCCTTTTGACCATGAGATCAACCAAGGTATAGACCTCAACAAAATTGACCGAAGCAAAGTCGTGGAGGGGGAGACGCCGGAGGACAACGATGACTAGGCTACACGAGGTACGACTATACGGAAAGCGGGGTCAACCACTGGCCTGGCTCCGGTGCGCTAACTGCCCCTTCAAGATACGCCGATACGAGTTCTTCTTACGTAACTTCGGACCGAGATGGAGGTAGACATGGATAGGCACGAGAAAGAACTGGTACTTGCTTTCTTAGCTGGTGCCGTGCTACTCTTCATCTCTAACTGGATATGGAGGATGATATGAGTAACCAGCTACATTGCGATACCTGTCAAGCACGGTTCCATACTCGATGGGAGTTTGATGAACACCTTAAAACAGAAAAACAAATAGCCTTAGACTCAGCGCTATTCGCTGGTCAACAACCCGTGCCCGACGAGGAACAGCCAAGCAATATAAGAGAAGAGGGCGAGTCTCAACCACCTAATGTAATGACCGACCCATCAATAGTTGGTGATCGTTCCCACTTGCGAAGTATGATCACTCGTCTTCAGTCCGAATTGGTCGAGAGTGAGAACCGAGGCTCTCAGATGGCTGCTAACCAATGCATCATTAAAGGGGGCCTGCTTGGTGATGATTGGGGACATCAATATTGCCAGAGGGAGAAGGAACGAGATGCCGCCTTGGCTGCGTTAGCTACGGAAATTGAGCGTAATGTCTACAAGGAACTGGACGCCGCCAGGGAGCAGGTGCCCGACGAGGCCCAGATCAATAGTCCCACAGCGGGCGCTTACGACGCAGGCCGGCTTTCCCGTGATGCCGAGGTGGCCGAGCTACAGCGGCAGTTGGACGTTAGACAGCAGGATATCGATTATTGGAAGAATGCTTGTCAAGATGTTGAACGTCGCCAAGAGTCTGCCTCGCAACTGTCCAATATTGAGATAAGGGGGCTGAGACAGGAACGGGACGCCGCCAGGGAGCAGGTGCAGGCGTTGGTGGAGGCTTGTGTGATGGCCCGGCACGCCTTTGAAGATCATTGGGCTATAGACTGGGAGATGTTGGACAAAGCCATCGCCTCGGCCAAGGAGACTCGTCACATAACTATCATCGGTGATGGTCCGGAAAGTGCGGAGGCACTGAAGCGACGGCTCCGGGAGATCGTCGATGCGGGTGGTACCGTAATCGGAATGGGAGATTACATCCATGACTAGTGAAGAACTGGCAACCTACGTTGGGAAGGTAGGTCTTCTTAATATCGGAGACTCTTTTGCTGTTGACGTAAAGAGCCTGGACGCTCGTGAGTCTTTCGGGCGCCTGGACATCCTCATCGAGCCTGTAGCCGGAGTAGGACTGAAGTGGGTAGCTGAGTCCCGCATTTCCTGGAACCCGGAGACGCCATGACCATCGACGAGGCGAGGGGATCACCAAGCAGATCGAAGACCCCGGAAGCTACAGTCACAACATAGTATCTTCTATACTCCGGCAACTAGCTGCGGAGCATGGTGCCTACGTGGCTAACAAGATGGTCGACTGGACTTGTACGACGCATTCGGAATCGGGCAGGTGAATAACCCAGACTAGAGGAGGACATCATGGAAAATCATACGGAGACCGATCACACGGGGACCAACAAGGACGTGCATTACCCTGGTGTAGGCCTCACCGCTGAGGTCCAGGCGTTTAATGCCTACAAGCACTGGCATGAGCTTCAACGTGCTCTGTCACCCGAGGCATACGTCAAGTACGACAAGCTCCAGGTTGAGTACGACGCCGAACAACGAAGGATTGCCCGTCTCAAAATAGGAGCGGAGTAACATGGTCACCAAGACTAAAGAGATAACAGCGATACAACGTGAGACGGGGAGCATGATGAAGACTGCTACCGCTCTCAAGGTCATTGACGAGAATCGGGCTCAGGGTGCCAACGAGATGTTGGTGTTCGTTGCTGAAGCCAAGAAGAAATTGGAGGGCCAGCGGGTCTTCCTAGTCAAGCCTCTCAATGACCACGTCAAAGACATCAATGCCGCTTTCAAAGAATGGTTTAAGCCGTTGGAAGAGGTTGATAAACTGGTACGGGGTAAACTACTGACCTTCCAGCGAGAGCAAGAGGTGATTCGCGTTGAAGCTCAACGATTGGAAGAAGAACGCCTGACAGCTAATGAACCTGAAGAGGACTTACCCGAGATTCTTACTGCGCCCCGGATTATTCGGGGGAATCAGGGTAGTAGCTCTGTTCGTAAGACCTGGACTTTCGAGGTGATGGATGATACGCTTGTACCTCGTGAATACCTGGCTGTTGACGAGGGCGTGATTAGCCTGGCGGTACGGAAGGGGACTCGGGACATCCCCGGTGTCCGCATCTACCAGCAAGAATCCCTATCAGTTCGGTCCCAATAAGGAGGTAGCATGGACATTGACAGGCTGAAGACGCTATTACCCCATGACCTAGACGCCCGAGAAGAGGATTCTGAGTGGGGTAATATGCTGAGGTCCGGTATAAGATTCAGTCAACTTCAATTGCTTCCTGATGCCCTAACTGAGGAGCACGTTCGAGACCTTATCGTCCATGAGACAGCAAAAGCAATGATTGAGTGGGTCGAATTGAATGACCCTCGGAAACTAGAAAATAAATTTAAGGAGTGGCAATATGAAAGTTACAATAGCAACCCCGCCACCGGTACCACAACCTGAACCTGTTGTGATGATCGAGATGTCTGAGAGTGAGGCCCAGTCATTACTCATCATCTGTCAATGTATTGGCGGTCATCCCGACACATCGCGTCGTGGTCATTTTGACGCCTTGAAAAAGGCACTTTGGGCAGCAGACATTGTGAAGCCGCCCGATAATTTCCAAGGTTCACGCGACAACAGTGTCTACTTTGCAGATTGGGAGGAGTAATGCCGATTAAAGATTTGGTCTCACTGAGACCTGCGCTTGAGGAGCTTGAGAGAGCACTCAAGTGGGCCGCCGACACCTGTGATGACATCCCATACAAGCTGGTGCCGGTTATTCAGAGTCATGGAAAGAAAGCCCGGTGTGCGGGCTGGTTCAGTAAGGACCAGTGGTCTACGCGCGAGGGTGAGTTGGTGCATGAGATTACCTTCGCTGCCGAGATGCTTAACCGTGACCCGGTTGAGATCGTAGCGACTGCGGTCCATGAGGTCGTTCACTTCTGGTGCAATCACCTGGAGTTGAAGGACACGTCGACCGGTGGGCGACACAACAAGGTGTTCAAAGAGTACGCCGAGATCATGGGGTTAGAGTGCGCCAAGCCTTATGATTCCTACGGGTTCGGGTACACCACGCCGACTGAAGAACTTAGGGAGCGGATCGAAAAAGAGTTCCAGCCGGACCTGGTGGCGCTCAACCTGTTCCGGCTTACGAAACTCAAGACTACCAAAACGGTGAAGACAAACGCCTGGATATGTGAGTGCAAAGGTCTGACTCTACGTATCCCGGCCCAGCAAACACTTTCCGCTACCTGCCATAAGTGCGACACAAAGTTCGTCCCCAAAGAGCCGGAAGCGAAAGACGGTCCCGTAGCTGTTGTTGTGGACTTAGCCGCCGCTATCAAGCGAGTCGGGGTGAAAAAGTTCGAGAAGCACCTGAAGCTAATCGACGACGGGCACGACCACCCGGATGACTACCCCTACCATGTGCATCAGGTTGAGCCCGAGACTTACCTTTCTGGGCCTGAAATGAACGGTGACAACGTGATCCTCACCCAGATAAACGGTGTCGACATAACAGATGAGAACCGGGAGACCAGCTTCAGACATACCCATACCGATGAGTACCCGCTGCACCAGCATGATGGGGAGTCTCACGGCAACTACAAGGTGGAGGATAATGGCAACTGGAACCATTGGGGAGATGCCATGCCTAACAGGGGTGAGGATACCCTGCCTCCTGACATGCCGGTGAAGAAATCCAAAACCAAGAAATCCAATACTAAAAAGGTGAAGAAATGATTGAGTTCAAAGATGGAACCACAATAACCCACCAGGAGGCCGCTGACTTGATGCGGGCCGAACCTGGGGGTCTTATTACCGGTAGGTTGATCGATTGGAACGGGTATCGATGTGCTGGAGGTGTCCTGATAGGTTCTACCCAGGACAGTCATTGGCCTCGACACATTGAACGTGATTCGATTCCTTTATGGACATCGATGGTCGATACCAACAATGAGTTCGAGGGCACTATGAAAGAGCGGGCGGAGTTCATGGCCCAGTGGTTCGAGGCCCTGGAGTGACCGTCCTGAAGCTGGTGCCCTTGACGAACCCCATACTCCGGCGCCCGACCAAGGGACTGTCCCGCCTATTGCCCCGGCATCGGACGTTGATCTACAATATGGTTGAGACTCTTCTCCAACAGGATGGTATCGGGTTGTCGGCCAACCAGGTGGGTAGTCGACGTCGAATCACGGTCATCTATCTGCCGACGATGGCGAAGCCCCTGATCCTTATCAACCCCCGGTTATTCAAGAGAGAGGGGAAGTACCAGACCATGGAGGGGTGCCTCAGTTTACCGGGATACAAGGGGATGACGGAGAGGTTCGAGCGGGTGACTGTTCGAGCAATAGGTCTTGACGGTCAGCCCTTCGAGGTGGAGGCCGAGGGTCTACTGGCCCACTGCATTCAACATGAGGTCGACCATCTTGATGGAAAATTATACATAGAAAGGTTGGTGCATGATGAATGATGAATTGGTATACGCCCTACTCGGTCTAGCCCTATACTGGTGGGTGGGGTGGATCGCTATTCGGTGTGACTTTCGGCATGATCGATGGCCGAATGCTAGAAATCTGGGAGGAGAGATGATACTTGCAGGGCTCGTCTTTTTCGTTGGCGGGTTTCTCGGGATCGTAACTTGGTGGGAGTACTGGCTGGTACCTCGTTTGAAATCGTGGTACGACAGCGGTGGACGAATATTTGGAAGAGATGATGAGTGATGGACGATCTAGCTAAAATCGCCGCGCAGTATGTGACTCCTACATGGTGGACTAATGCGTGGTGGCAACTACAATACGGAGGAGAAGAAAAGATGACACACTTTACAGAGTCGGGTGATCCAGGATGGTTGATAGCCGTCGACGTGACCCCTCTAGTGAATAACAATGACGAAATCTATCGTCAAATAGTTGACATAGCTACGACCTTGGAAGGTATTGGGTACGTTGCGGGGGGAGCAGCACGATACCTGTTGGTGCCGAGGGCACCTGAACCCAGTGACATAGACGTATTCCTGTACACCACACAGATGGATCATACACCGATGGACGAGTTGGGATACATTCTCACCGAGCCCGAACGAGAGCGGTCCTGGGACTACGAGCGGGATGAGGATGAGTTGAGAGTGCAGGTTGTCAGGGCCTCGGATCAGAAGTCGGAGAGGGACGGGCATAGCAGCTATGGTCCTGTACTGGAAGTGTTGTCCGGGTTCAGCTTTACCACTGAGCAAGCGGCTGTCTACTACGGGACGGGTGGGCTATCCGGGATGATATCAACGCAGTGTAGGGAACATACTGAGATGAAGGTGCTGATACCTAATCGGATCGATAACCCTGTAACGTCGGTGTTCCGGGCGGTTAAATACGGGAAGAAGGGGTACCATATCCCGATGAATGAAGTGACCAACATCCTCCAAGTGGCTCGGGAGATGACCGACGATGAATGGAATACGGCTCAGACTAAGGCCCAGCAGGATGAGTCTTAATGTTCACTGGGCTCTATGAATTTGCCAAGACTACCCAGCGGATGGTTATGTTGGTCCACATGACCGAGGCCATCCGTCGATCCGACTGTCCCTATGTGTACCTCTCGAAAGAGGAGTACGCGAAGATGGGGGGCGTAGTACCATCGGAGGGGGAGCAGCCGAAGACCAAGGACGCAATCCGAATCACAATCAGGAGGGAAGATCATGAATAACCTCACAATTCACTTCAAGGGTAAAGAGTTCCGTTCTGTAGGATATGGGACTCCTCAGAAAGGACAGTATTTTCTGGTTAGTAATGCGGTTAACGAGGGCATATACCAACTGGACTGTGACTGGCCTTTAGAAATAGAATGTCAGTTCACTATTGTTGAACCGGTAAGGAGAGAAGATCATGATTAAATTTCAATACGACGGGAAGGACTACGAGGCGGTGGGGTACGCGCTTCCTAAATACGGTGACCACTTCGTTAGTGAGGGTGGAAACGTACTCTTGAATCACGGTCAGGTAAATGAGTTGCGTCTCATCGTCAGACCGGCGCCGGTGACGCATACGTTCGGCAACGTAGAACTTGAAGAGACGGGTGAGTATCGGTGTCCTACAAAGGGAGAGTGGTACCTTAGTAGGGATGGAGATACACCTTTCTTTGCCAGTTATGGTGATCTACACAACCCGTATAAAATCCTGCGGGGGCCTGACCATGAGTGAGAACACCGACGAAGCTGAGAGTTTTTTGCAGGAGCCCCGTAGTGACTATCGGATTCGGACCTCCACTGCGTATTCCTTTCTGTCGATAGCCAAGTCGCTGGAGTTGTTATGTGAACTTGGATTAATGTGGGCCAAGCCGATCACTTTTACTACTCGGGTAGAATCGGACCCAAATGTAGCTGGAGCAGAGATACCTATCACTGAAGTGACCACCTGCTGCAACGGGAACGTACCGGAGGGACATGAATGTGGGGATTGCGGGTGCTTCAACCGGGACGACATCGTACATAAATGTGGGGTTCACAACCGGGCTTGACACGCCTGGGTAGGCTCGACTATACTCGAAGTGTCCCCTGGACAGAGTTATATTTTCCGCTACTATTGTAGAGTATATAGGGAATTAGTCTACAATAGTAGAGAAGAATAACATAGAGAGGTGGAGAATTTTGGATGCCTTTACAGTTGGTAACATTGGAGCAGCAGCCGAGTTAGTTGCGTCGGCGAACTTGATGTCCTTAGGGTACGAAGTTTTCCGAGCCGCTAATCCACTTGGACCAACTGACTTGGTTATCCGAACTCCTGGTGGAGAAGTATTTTTCGTAGAAGTAAAAACCGCCTACAAGAAACGCTTCACTCAGAAAGCTAAGTTAGACGCAGACGTTGCTGATGTAATGGCGCTCGTTGATTTGGATTCATATACCGTCAGATACTACGGTATTGGATCAAAGCTGTGGGGACACACTTCACTTCGATTAGTGTATCCAACGATGCTCCCTTTCCCAAAGGATTGAGGTTTATACCACATGCGCGGTCGAAGATTCCAGGGTACCAGTACCCCCATCGACACGGCACATGAATGTGTCAACACTCTCCACGATGCGTATGGCAAGTACCGCTCGGCTCGTAGCGTCTATGCAGCAGCGTCTCTTGAGCACAGCCTAGCTCACCACGGTTTCGACGTCGAAGCAATGGAGAGTGCCACCGTGTATGTGAGTGAGACTCAGTCCAACTACTTCGAGACCGTCAAAGTACTCAAAGAGGCCCATCGAAAATACAGGGCTGCGTACCGTACCCTATCCGTCAATAAGCTACTATAGGAGACATCATGGAACAAGATCGTTATCAAAAGTTCTGCGACCGCATCATGGCGGAGGAAGATGTAATCACTACTCACTTTGGAGAGAATCCTTTACTGTCTCATTTTCTGCGGGTGGCAGATGTATTGAATACCCTGTTCCTGTTTCGGTTTTGTCCGACCAACTCTCAGCACTGGGCCTGTATAGTCCCCACCTCAAACATCACCCGGAGAATATACACTCTGGCTGTCGTCAAGCCCGATGTATTGGATTCAATACTCGCTGAGTTCAAGGAGGACTTCAAAGAGATGGTGCCTCCCGGATTTATGAACTACGCCGCCGCTGAGTTCCGTGGGTATCCTATCCCCAACGAGATGAAACTACCTCCCGAGTCGGTATGATCGTAGATAAATACGGAAACAAACACTACATAGATTTCCCGGAGGCTACTATGAAACGCATGTTGACAACCATCGACGAGACCACAGGCAAACTGGACCGGGCCATATCCGAGATGAAGATATGGGCCAAACGGGGTCAGGCCGGTAATCTCGACGAGGCTGATATCCAGACCCTCAAGCATCACGCTGAAGACATGATAGCCATGGGTGAGTACGTTAAGGCTAGAGTCGATACAGGAATGGTAGCCCCTACACATGGATAGGTTCGACTACGATCTTAACCGACCGGGATGGTTCGGTGCGGCTCGGGAGTTCGCTAGCATATTGATGCCCGCCAGCAACTACCCGGCCTCTTATGTGTACGCGATGTTCATGGCACTGTCCGGCCATCTCATAGGGCGCGGCGCCCACGTCCGATATCCTACCAAGCTGTATCCCAATCACTACATCTGCTTGGTCGGACCTTCGGCGCTGACCCATAAGTCGACGGCCATCGCCCTGGCCCTAGAGTCCCTCGGAGGTATTGAGGAGGAGATCGAGACCATCCGCTCGCTCACCACTGTGCAGGGCCTGCTCATGTCGATGGTGGCTGGGATGGGCCAGACCCTCGTGGTCCTGGATGAGATTGCTACCATGCTCCAGAAGAAGAGGCAGGATTTCGCCACTGACCTGCTCTCCCGTATCGTAGAGTTGTACGCCTGTCCCATGCAGGCCGGTACCTTCACCCGGCACGATCCCATCAAGGTCACTGACACATTCTTAACCATCATCTCCGGGTCTACAACTGAATGGCTCCAGTCCACCCTGAGTCCTAACGATCTGTTGGCTGGCTTCGGCAACCGGATGACGTTCGTACTCGGCGACCCCCGTCCTGAGAAGGCGTGGCCGGGCACTCCACAATGGGCTGAGTTGGATTGGGAGCGCCTCCAGATGTTCGAGGGTGAGTGTCGCCTCGATGAGGCCGCCCGTGATGTATGGGATGACTACTACAGTGACTTCACCCGTCGACAAAAGCGGTCCACTCCATTCACCCGGACCCTGGCGGAGCGGGTACCTGAAAAAATTCTAAAGTCGGCTATCGTCATGTCGGCCTGGTACCAGGATACTATAGTTGGTGATGAGATCATCACGCAAGCCATCGACTGGGGTGAGTTCCTTCATGAATGTGTTGAGCGACTAACCCCCACGTTCGACGCACCCGAGCGGAGAGTTCTGGAACTGGTTAAGAAACGTGGCATAGTTACCCGAGACATGCTATTCCAGGAACTATCCCACGACATGCCGGTCAAGCGGATACGAGAGTGCGTGGAGCATCTGAAATGGCTAGGATACGTATCTGTTACGAAGGAGAAGATCAGCCTAACTGATAAGGAGTAGCTTGACGGACCTTGACACCCGTGATACGATTCCTTTACCAAGGGGGGCAAATCAAAACAGGAGGCATTGCATATGCCAGGAACATGGGATACAGAAGACTTCACAGAAGGTGGGCTAGCCAGCATCGAAGAGTTCATTGGTCGACTGACTGATGTTGACGAAGATGTCGAAGGCAAGTTCGGTTTCCAACTGGAGTTCCACTACGAAGATGTGGAGATCATTGAAGCCGGTGATGACGTGATCCTCGACGAGGGTCGGCTTACCTCTTGGGTGAAGCAGTCAGGCCGGAAGAACTCGGTCAACAGCCACATGGTCAAGGACATGGAAGGGTTCGCCAAGGACCACGACCTGGGCGCGATCCCGGCCTGCTTCGAGGGGATAATGATCCGCTACAAGCGGGCCACCTACGAGTTCGGCGATGACATGAGCCCAGGCCGGGCCTTCATCCCCGTCGAGCTTATTAAGGAAGGTGGCAAGAGCAAGACGAAGCCTAAACCCAAGGCTGGAGCCAAGGCCGGGAAAGGTACCAAGAACAAACCCGAAGCCGCTCCCCCTCCTGATGAGGATGAGGACGACGGTGAAGAGTCAGGTGTGCCTGAAGTATTGGTTACGGTCATCCACGAAGCGGTCGGTGAGGATGGCGCCACCCGCGAGATGATTCGTCGGGCCTTAACGAAGAAAGCTGCGGTACGCAAAGCCTTGACCGAAGCCGGAGGCATTGACGCAGTGCTCACTGCCATGGAGGACACCCTCGACGAAGACGACGGTACCTACACCCGAGTCGAAGACGATCCCGTCTAATGGCTAGAAAAGAAGCAACCAAAGCGCCCGTCCAGGCTGAGAAGCCCCCGGTCAAGCCGCCGACCAGGCCGACTTCCGTTCCTAAAGCTAAGGTACAGCCCGTAGAACCTAAGCCTGTCAAAAAGGAAGGGGGTCTACTGGGCAAGGCGACAAGTGAGCAGAATCGACGGAACAGAGAAGCTGCCGATGTAGCTAACCGGAAAAAGCGTTAGCGCCCTACGGGAGGGGGAGCGCTATCCCTCTCCCGCCAATCCCAATTAGGAGAAGAATGTGATGAACCCAGAGTCAAGCCAAGTTCAATCCGAATCCGTTTTGACGCATCGTGTATCATTGTTCCGAAACCATCTCCAAGATATGGAGGTGCTTACGATTCGCTTTGACAGCCACGCATTGCGGTTGGCCGGGATAGTATCCCCTCCGCAAGAGGCTTCGTCTGGAGTAACTTCAGCGATCAGTTTCGCAGATGATCTATCTATCCTCCTTGAGCAATTCGCGTCCCTTAACACGAGAGTCGGCGAAACTCTAAACAGGCTGGACGAGTACATCTAAGGTATATACCGCATGCCTGGGTTCCATGTTCGCAACGCATGGGTAATTGGTGAGTAATAAGTGGACAACCCCAGGGCCAGTTGTGAGCCTAGGAGGACTATGAAAGTATACGAGAACCAACGCATGACGGACTGGGCCATCGCCCAGGTGGGCAAGAAGATGCTCACCAACCAGGCCCGGACCGGCCCGTTCCACGCCAGCGAGATTTACTCCTGCTTCCGCCGCACCTGGTTCAATCGGACGGACCCTCACCAGTACGATTCCTCTACCATCCTCAAGTTCGCGCTGGGATTCGCCATGCAGGAGTGGTTCTTCGGTCCCGAGGACGAGGGCGAGGAGATCAACGGCGTCATCTTCTCACCCGACCGCCTGTTCGACGCCAAGAACATTGGTGAGTTCAAGACAACCCGACGCTCATACGAAAAGTACCAGAAGGACGGGACCAAGTATCTCAAGAACTTGCCCAAGATCAAGTTCGATCTGGAGGCCAATGAGTCCTGGGTTACCCGGACGGGCGCCTACTGTGCCGAGTTCAATGTTAACAAGGCTCACATCCTCGTGTTCTTCCTCTTCTCCAACGAGCTTCACGCATGGACCCTTGAGTTCGAGGACAAGGAGCTTGAGTTCATCCGGGCTGAGGTCCAGGAACGAAAGACAGAATTGGAGGGCTGGTTCAAGAAGAAGAAGACCCCTCCGGTTACGACCAGAACTGGAGATTGGGAATGTAACATGTGCCCGTACCTGGAGAAGTGTGCCACGGCTCTCAAGAAGGACGGCTGGAAGGCGGAGGACTGATGGACGAGTACACAGCCAACGTTGTTATCACGGTCATCATCATAGGCGGTATCTTAATCGGTACCGCGATGGTAATATGGGCAATCCTGCATGAGAACGCGAAGAATCGTGAGGAGAAAAGCTGATGCCCGATGATTTGGAACTAGCACTCAGTAGAGAGGTCATCCTGGCGGGTGGCGGTCCCAGTACCGGCAAGTCCCGGAGCATAGTGGAACTGGCTCTGGTAGGGCTGGAGGAAGAGTTCAACGTCGTGGTCATTGACCGTGATCGGGGTGTTGCCAAGGCCGTGAAGGAACTGTGCGACGAAGTCCCCGAGAACATGGACTACTTCATTGCTAACTCCTGGGAGAAGGTTATGGAGGGTGTCCACCACGCCTTTGACATGCTAGGTCCGGGGGACTGGTTATGCTACGACATGATTGGTGGGCTATGGGACTTGGCCCAGGATGAGTTCACTCGGCTGGTCTACGAAGAGAGCGGGGCTGATAAGCTCCTAGCTCTCCGTATTGAAGCTGAGGAGCTTGTTCGTCAAGCCGGAATGAGTAAGAAGGATGCTACCAGTGAACGCGCTCGGGGTGTTGGCTTCGAGGGTCTTGAAGGTCGGTATGACTGGCCTCTCATCAAGAAGATGCACAACGCCGACATGCGGGATAACTGCATACTCAATGGGAACTTCAACATCTTTGCCACCACAGCCATGAACCCGATGCAAAAGGAAGACCTCCCTAAGTGGCCGATGTTCGCAGGTGTTGGGCGCCGTCCCGAAGGGGAGAAGAACAACGTCCACAAGCATGACACCTTCATACTAGTTGATCAGAAGGGCGGCAAGTTCATCTGGAGCACTCAACTCAGCGATGGACAGGGTAAGGACCGAGGCCGAGAACTGGTCCGGGCTGTCGACTACACTGACGTTGGATTAATCCAGTCCTACATGGACCATCACGATCTATGATATTCTACTGTTCTATCCATGACCGCGACTTTCCGGCTAGCGACGGCGTGTGCGCGATGTGCCGGGATAGCTGGGATGAGATAGACGAGGAGGATGACGATGCTGATACTGACGATATCGATCTGGGCTTCGATTCAAGCCCTACTTGGGATGTACCTCCTCAGTAATAAGAACCGGTGGGGGTTCATGGTCAGCTTGACTAATCAAGTCCCGTGGGTTATACTAGCAATCCTGGCCGAGACTTACGGTACCTTCCTACTCAGCGCAGCAATGGTCTATGTAACTATCAAGGGCTGGAGGAATTGGAATGACAATAAGTAGACTACCTACCAATATTTCTCTTGAAGAGGCGATGCACTATGCCGAGCTTCAGGATGGAAGAATACACCTGACTGATGATATCAGTCCCTTCTCTACTCGTGACGTCATACGCGATATGGAGTATGCCTTAGAAATAACGCCTGAGACCAAGCTAATTCTATTTATCAATTCCCCAGGAGGGGAGTACCATAGCTCGATAGGGCTATACGACTACATAGTACGGCTGCAAAAGTTACGATCCACATATGTCACTGGTTTTGTCCAAGGTCAAGCAGCTTCGGCAGCATCGATGATTATTCTCCAGGCTTGTGATACTAGAATATCGTCCGTACATTCTCGCTTCCTGCTTCACGAACCTGGTCGATGGGGAACTACTAATATAGAGAAGGTCTCCTCTATACAAGACACTACGAATGATCTTAAAGAAATACACAGCGTCGTGCTGGGTATACTAGCTGATCGTTCAGGCAAAAAGGTTAGTGTAATCCGAACAGAACTTGAGCGGCGTGACGTGTGGTTGTCGGCAACAGAAGCCCTAGCATGGGGCCTCATCGATGAGATAGTCTAATGGTTGACTGGCTGGTTGACACCCGAGAGCCCAACAAGCCCGAAAACAGTATCTGCACGGAGCTTCGTGATCTGGGTATGACCATCGAACGCAAGATGCTGGACGTCGGGGACTTCATCTCCTACGACTGCGATGACGAGATCATTATCGTCAGCCGGAAGGCCGGAGACCTCTTCGAGTCCATCTTCAGTGGTCATTTCTCTGATGAACTTAATCGATGTATAAACCTCATCGAATCCTTTGGAGGAGGGGGTAAGCTATTTTGGCTACAAGAAGGGGTGTGGTCCACTGCTTACCCCAGCGGAGGGAAGGGTGGGATGAACTACTTCAAGCGTTCCGGTCCTCAGTGGTTTCGTTCCTCGGACAACCACAACGGTGCCTCGGAGAACGTGATGGGCAACGTTCAGATTTCTCTCCAGTCCGCCGGTATATATTTTGTCCAGACCGGATCACTTCACGAGACGGCGCTCATGCTGGCGAGCATCTACAAACGCGGTCAGCAGGGCTGGCCGAGCAAGCTGACCTCGGCCCTCCATCGCCCGGTCCTGAAGTGGAGTGAGGATAGCCGAGTCCAGCGCCTGATGGGCCTATGGCCCCACCTCAAGGAGCAGGCCGCTATCAATGTGGTGGCCAAGTTCGGTAGCATTCCCAACATCATCAACCTGGCGCTGGAGGATGAGAAACAACTCCTCGCCGTAGACAAGGTCGGCAAGACCGGCTTACAAAACTTTCAGGAGGCCCTACAATAATGGACATCACACTAAAATGGCCCGACGATATACCTGAGACACAATTCAACCAGGATTTCCTACAAGGGATGGTTGATCGCATGGCTATGTCGTACTTTAAGTACGGTGATATGCGTAAACTAAAACCAGGTATGTACCAGTACCGGCCTTCAGTAGAGACACGCATTGAGAAATACGAGGAGACAGGAAACACTGAGTGGTTGATGGACGCCTCTAACTTTCTGATGATCGAGTTCACTACTCCCGCTCATCCTGAAGCTCATTATCGCGGGACTGATAGTGACGAATCTCCCGGTTGGTCGGCTTACAATCAGATGACTACCAAGCACAAAAATGTTGCCGAGGCTGATGAGGTTGTAGCGCGTACTTTACGTAACCGTCGAGCCTCTCAGGAGAAAACTAATGGCTCCTAAGAAACCGCCGGTCCTTGGACCGCTCCAGCCCATATGGGATGCGTGGTGTAGTGAAGAATACTTCATCGACGGTATCCCTAACCTGTATTTCCGTAACGTGATTACGATCCAGTTCAATGAGATCGACGATCACGAGGCTGCCGGGCACCCTATTGAACGTGTACGCAATGAGATCGTGGATGTAATGTCGATCTGCATGAACTGGTTACGCTCTACCGGCCTCGACGATGTGGGTGTGGCCCAGGCCATGGCTAACCGATTACCCCGGTACGACGATGTCGCCGGGATCGTTCGGAAATACAATGAGGAGTACGGGTTATGAGTGACGCGCACGTCCCCCGTCGTTCCAACGGTATCATTGGCGGCAATGAATCGGTCGGTCAACCCAAGGAAGAGCCCTGGCGGAACTACGCCGGGTGGGAGTGCTCTCATTGTGACAGTACCAATACCATCATAGAGAGTTACAACTCCGGTCCCGAGGGTTATTGCATGTCCTGCACTCGGGAGCAACCTATCCCCAAGGAGCACCTCGATGCCTATAACGTTAGTCGATCTGGCTGAGGACATCCGTCACTGTATCGAGTGTCCCCTACATCGCAGGTGTCGACAGCGAATACCTGGCGTCGGGAGGGGGAGCGCTAGGGTTATGTTCGTCGGCCCGGCAGGTAGTTGGGAAGAGGACAAGGAGGGGCTACCATGGGTCGGGCAGGCCGGTCAATGGATGGGCGCCCTCGTCACTAACATGGGGCTCTCCGACGCCGATGTATGGTGGACCTACCTCATCAAATGCTACCCCGGTCGGAAGCGTAAGGGCTTCGGCGATAACGAACCCCCGGCCTACGCCATCGAGAAATGTCATAAGTGGTTGATCGAAGAGATACGGCTGGTGGACCCCGAGCTTATCGTGGCCGTCGGCGTCCTCCCTATGCGGTGGTTCGGCATCAAGGGCGGTATCAACCAGAACAACGGGCGAGTATTCGACACCGAGCACGGTCGGGTTATCCCGGTAATGCACCCCGGCAGTATCTTCAAGAATATGGCCGACGCCCCGAAGCTACGAACCTCCTTGAACGCCATCCTCACCCACTTGACCGAGCCCGTTGAAGTACCCCCCTATTTGGAGACACCATGACGCTAGATGACGTACCAGCCGATGTAGAACTAACGTTAACCACTGAACTAGACAGACTATTCAAGGCTGCTAAATGTAATCCAATGTGTCATGTGTGCTTCAACCGGATATCTATCGGCAACACATTTTCTCTAGTGTCCTTGGATGGTACAGACCAAATGGCCTGTGCGCGAAAGACGTGTGGGCGTACTGGACTAGAGAAAAAGGCTGCGAGACTGGCTACGGAAAAGCAGGATAGGATTGATACGGAAAAAACCAAACGGGCTGCTTGGGAAAAGAAGTACCCGAACGCCCACAATCGACCCGCCTACGGTGGTGGGTATAGTAGACCCAGTAAAGTTTGTTCTAACTGTCAGGGTCGATCATGCTCAGCTTGTGATGGAGGACCATACGTACCATGAAAAAGTTAAATAGAGAGTATATACACCTCAAAACGGCGTTTCTCGAAGAGGGTGGATGGGTTGACTACTTCAAAGTGGGAGTGGTCCTTACTAACATACTTATCATTGCTTCGATTTGGTTAACGAGGTATCTGTGAAACCCGTCGCTGGTGTCGACATCGAGGTCCAGAACGAGCCGGATGTGTGGTGTACTGGCCTGGCTGATGATCGGGGTCGGACAGCCTCGCGGGATTTAGAGGCGCTCCCCCTCCGGGACGTGATGCCGGTATTTCACAATGCCAAGTACGATGTACCCCGTCTAGCCCAAGCCGGAGTAAAGTACGACGACTGGCATGACTCCATTCTGGAGGCCCACCTTCTCGGGTATAAGCCCTTGAACTTACCGTACTTGTCAGGTGTGTTCAACGGGGTTCACCTGGACAAGACCTTCGTCAAGGAGCGGAAGACCAAGACCTTCGACCAGCGCCCCCAAGAGACACTAGAGGGCTGTTCGTTGGATGCTTGGGCCTCCTACAATCTACATCAACAGTGGTACCCCGAGCTTGAGCGCCGGGGCTTGATCCCTTTGTACGAGAAAAAGAAGAAGGTTACCAAGGTTCTGTGGGAGATGGAGAACCGAGGCCTCCCCCTTAATGAGGAGCGGGTGAAGCTGGCGACCCGGAATGTTATACAACAGATGGGCAGGGCCGAGGTTGTCCTGGCTCGGAACGGTATCCGAGACCCCAACGATAAAGAGCTAGTAGGCCAGAAGTTCTGGCGGGGAAAGGGTAAGGTTCGGACCACCAAGACCGGTAAGCTCTCGACGACCAAAGATAACTTTAAGGAGTGCCGATTCCCCGAAGAAGTAGAGTGGACGGACGCCTACATCGAGTGGCAGTCTCTAGCGAAACTGAAGTCTACCTATCTTAGTAAGTACACTGGGGTGGATATAGTCCACGGCAGTTTCAACCAGACGGGTACCAATTCGTGGCGGCTTTCGTCGTCGGACCCTAACCTACAGAATGTGACAAAGAGCAAGGTAGTTCCACTTTACCAATTGTTCGTGGCGCCGGAGGGGTACACGTTCATCAGCGCCGATTACTCCCAGCTTGAGCTACGACATTTGGCGAATGTTTCGGGGGACAAGAACATGCTGGCCGCGTACCTGCGAGGCGCTGACATGCACCAGGATGCCCTTGAGCGAACTCCCTTCCTATGGAAGATGTACCAAGAGGGGGGAGAGTTTGAGAAAGACAAGGCCCGGCGATGGGCCAAGGTCCGTAACTTCGGTATTGCCTACGGTATCACTAAAGTGGGCCTGGCCCCCAAGATGGAGGTTACCGAGGATGTGGCTGACGCGTTCATCAATGAGTGGTATGCAATGTACCCCGAGGTTCCTCCCTGGCAGGCCACTCAGGTGGCTCACGCTGAGGAGTTCGGTTATGTACTTACAGGTGGTGACTGTCCCCTGTATGTGCCCGGTATCTATTTGGAGCGGGGACGTCTACGGGGACACGCCGAGAAACAGGCTATTAACCTCCCGATCCAGGGTGGTGGCGCCGAGATAGTCGAGGATGCGATGCTCCGGTGCAATGAGTATCTGGTGTGTCAGGTCCACGATGAACTACTCTACTTGGTTCCGACCCACCTGGTTAAGGAGTACGTTGAGTACCTGTCCGAGGCTTTGGCCGATCACCGGTACGAAGTCTCCTACCCAGTGGACATCCACGTCGGTGACTCGTGGGGGGACATAAAGAATATTCCTGATGTGATGTTTGACGAGGAAGATGAGGACGAGTAGAATAGAAAGTATCCCCATCTCTCAAGGAGGCCCCATTGGAACTAATCAATCATACCCACAAGAAGAAAGACGGGAACTTTCACGATGCCGAAACTGTCTCTGCATTATATTTGCCGTGGGAACCCATAGATGTTATGCCTATAGGGGATATCCAATACGATGGCAAGAAGGGTGCCACTGATGTTCCCCGGCTACGTCGTCACATTGCCTGGGGTATGAAGCATAAAGTCTGGTTCATCGGCATGGGAGACATAGTGGACTTCATGTCCACCTCTAACCGGACTAAGCTGGCCGCCTCGGGAATCTATGATACCGCCCAGATGGTAATCGACCATGCCGCAGAAGAACTAGAGAACGAGATATTTGACATAATGAGACCTACTATTGGGCGATGGATAGGTAATCTACAAGGCCATCATTATTTCGAACATCTGGATGGGTCCACTAGTGACACTCGATTTGCTGAGATGTTCCAATGTCCCTTTCTTGGGGACTGTACCATTGTTAACATGCGATTCAAAGAAGAGGGTAAGGGACATCGATCTAAGACCCTGAAAACCTGGGCTCATCATGGCACAGGTGGTGCGGGGGTCACTGGTACCGCCGTACTCAACCGGATGTATCATCAGAAGGTACGGTATCCCTACGTCCGTCTGTTCCTCCACGGTCACGTTCCCATACTGGGTCATCTGGTACTGGAGGGATTGGACTCGACCGACTCAGCCACGCCACACCTAACCCATGAGGATACCCATCTGGTGGCCACAGGAGGGTTCTCTCGATCCTATCAGCAGGGGTCTAGTTTCAAGGGCCGGGCTCAGGGCGGGTATGCGGAAAAAGCCATGTATCCACCGGCTGTACTAGGTGGGTCTTTGATCCACATTACTCCCGAGCGATTTGAACGTCATGGCCGGGAGTACACTACAATCGACGTGAAGGTGACGTCCTGATGGGTAATTAGGCACGAAACTTGACAAGCTAATTCAAAGTCCCTATAATACTCAGTCGGAGGGGGAGCGCTAAGAGGGAACTGCAAGAGACTGTAGAACTGTCCATCCGGTTCCCTCGCTCTAACACTTATGATAGCTAAAGAGTACATCTCTCGATACGTCCACCCCGACGCCCAGGCCTTTGCTAAGGTGGTCGTATCATACGCCCTCAAGGGCACGCATATCTTTATCATGCCGGACGCTACGGTCCCCGATAACGATGATCGGAACGTAACCGTCTTAATTGAGATAGATACCGACGCCATGCCGCCCATCCTGATTGTAGATCACAACTGCAAGGACGGCTGGGTCTGCGTGGACCATCCCGATTACCCCGAAGGCCACGATAGATGCTACGGTGGTAGTAATCCTTGTCCGTATCCCACCTGTGAAGTCTCGGGCCAGCCTCCCACGGAAGATACGTCTAATGTACTAGATTCAAGGGGCCTGAGTATAAAGTTATGCGTTCCGAGGCATTGAGCCTCCAGGCGTATCGCTCAGGCCCTAGTTTATGGGGGTGAAGCGGACGACCTAAAGGTGAGGGCTCACTCATCCGAGGGTAACGCGGGGTTCGACTCCCTGCCACCTCCACCATGCCGAAGCGGCTCAAATGGGAGCAAGCGCGTCGTCGGTTCGACTCCGACCTTCGGCTCCATCGGGGGGTAGAGAAGTGGTTATCTCGCCACCTTCATAAGGTGGAGAACCTGGGTTCGATTCCCAGCCCCCCAGCCATCTCAGAAAGCACGAAAGCCGCTACTCTCGTTAGGAGGGCAGCGGCTTTTCTTTGTCTCAGGTCTTCTGGGTCACCTGATGTAAGTCATAGGAAAAAGTGAGGTATATACCTCATTGTCTCCAGGCACGGGAGGGGGAGCGGCTAGAACAAGGTGATGGCCCAGGTCAGGCCCTCGACGAGACCAGCGCCCAGGACGACCCCAAGGGGTAGGAGTTTCTTGCCCGAGAGGATGGACGGGGGCCGGTTCCTGATGACCCCCGCCAGGTAGCCGAATCCGAAGAACATCAGGTCCGCTTGTGAGGCGTTCTCAATGCCCTGATCGAAGACTCGCTCGGTCGCTTCGTCGATGTGACGTTGGGCCTGGTCTCCGTTCATTACGCCGCTGCTTCGACTTTTGCGTCGTCTTCTAAGGGGATATAGAACAAGTCCCAGGTGATGGCGCCCGTACCTGCGGCATTTAAGTTTTGTTCTATGGTCAAGCTACCACCTGCCAATCCTACAACAAGTTGACTTGGTGGATTATCTTGAACGGACGCTACTCTGGCCTGTGCTAGACCAGTCCCGTTCAAATCATCCGCGATGTCACCCGTTAATATATACATAGTTGCTAGAATATCGTTGGTAATAGTTGTATTTTGACATAGGGACTCATTGGTTGATGCCACTCTAAGATTAAGCGTAGTGGTGGTTGCGATGACGGTAGTGACCTCACCAACCATGAGAGTAATCAGTACCTTCCCGGTTACGACAAATAATGCATCCGGGTCCGATGCTATATCAGATACCTTCGTTACTCGAATACCCAGGCGAGTACCGCTTCCTAGATCACTACTCGCAGCCGCGATACCTCCGCTGCCAATTTGTCCATCCATTAGACAGCCACCCAGTCGAGGCCCTCGGTATTGGTATCCACATCAATCTTGATGATAGATGGGTTGGATATGGGTAGTGTGAGTCCCCCTGTGGGTATGATGAGCTTTTGGGACTCTGTGGTGAGGTCCACTATGTAGACATTATTGGTATTACCCGACTTGGGTAGCAGGAAGACAGAGGCACACGAGATATCCCGAGTCGTAAGGGCTTCGGCGGTACCAGCGACAGCTACAGTCTTACTGTCGACAGCTATAGGGATAGTTTCAGCCATGATGACTCCTCACTAGAGGTATATACCTCAACGTTATTGTACCAGGGACGGGAGGGGGAGCGCTCCCCTTTAATCGTCTATCAGGATCAAATACATACGAGT
>SDBV01000789.1_pt1 | contig 46110 bp, 37 predicted proteins | sample 2277081 | NCBI WGS metagenome assembly SDBV01 (sample SAMN10402039, study PRJNA504765) | marine sediment metagenome | isolation source: marine sediment core GS10_PC15, 223 cmbsf | place: Arctic Ocean: Southern Knipovich Ridge | collected 2010
CGATTTTCTTCCGCCGGCCCCCCAAATGTTTCCTTGGCCTACATCGTGGTCGTCGGGAATTGCGACGGTTGGAATGTTGCGTATAATGTCGCCGAAATCCTGTCCGAATCTTATCCAGAACTTGTAGTGTTCAGTGTGGCTGTAAACCTGGTCTCCGGAGAAAAAGAGAAGGTCAGGTTTAATTCTTTGTATGTTCTTGACGAGGTCGGTCCTGGGTATATCTCCACCGTGTCCTGCTTTTATAGAATTTCCAGTGAAAGCGGCCACGACAATTTCGTTTTTGTTAATTGGGTCCTTTTTTATTGTTCCTGAGTAGAAAGCTGAGTCGCCGTATGCTACGCGGTACTTTATGTCTTTTGAGGAGTCCCAGTTTTCGACTCTGAAAGGTGCTGTCCAGCCGGGATTGACTATTTCGGTTTCGGCAACTGTTTTCCATTTTCCGAGCTTCCTGGCTTGTAGGCGAAGTGTTGTGTCGGAGCCTTCTTTAAGGGGATAGAGTTGTGCCGTTAGCTTCAGTATGTTGTTGTGTACGGTGTACATTGCGAAACATATGGGGTTGTCTTTTGCGCTTTCGGGGATTTGGAGGTCCTGTGCTTGCGCGGGGATGCTTGAAACGAAGATCGCGGTGACGATTATGGCGGTTGTTATAAGTGTTCTGGGATTTGCCACTTGTGGTTTTCCTCTCGTGTTCTGAATAGGCAGCAACGGGCGGATCGGACGGATCGTTGGGATGCTGGTTATTGGTTCCTTGTTTGCATTAGCTTGTATTCGATGCTGTCTACTAGCGCGTCGTATGAGGCTTCGATGATGTTTTCAGAAACGCCTACTGTGTTCCAGGATTGTTCTGGGTCGCTTGATTCGATTAGTACGCGAGTTCTTGCGCGTGTTGCGGCTTTTCCGTCGATGATTCTGACTTTGTAGTCTTCGAGGTGTACGTCTTTTAGTTCCGGGTATGTTTCTTCGAGTGCCGCGCGCAGTGCTGCGTTGAGTGCGTCAACTGGGCCGGAACCTTCTGCGGCGGTGTGCATTCGTGTTCCGTCTGGCAACTCGATTCTTACGGTTGCTTCGGAAAGAGCGGTTCCGTCAACTTCGTGCCTGGTGATGCTGACATGAAAACCGTGTAGTATGAAGAATGGGTCTGACTCGTGCTTTGCTCGCCTGATGAGTAGTTCGAGAGAAGCCTCTGCGCCTTCGAATTCGTATCCTTCGTTTTCGAGTTCTTTGACTTTTGCGAGTATTGCTCGTGTTTCCGGGTCGTTTCGGTCTAGTTCGATTCCGAATTCTGTTGCTTTTTCGAGCAGACTCGAGCGTCCTGACATTTCGCTCACGGGTATATGTGTTCGGTTTCCGATTGATTCGGGTTTTACGTGTTCGTAGCTTACTTTGAGTTTACGTACTGCGTCGGCGTGCATGCCACCTTTGTGCGTGAATGCGTCTCGTCCTACGAATGGCTCCGAATCTTTGGGCAGCATGTTTGCGAGTTCAGCGACGAGATGGGAGAGGCGCGTCATGCTTGCTAACTGCTTTTCGGAGACGATTGGGATTTCCATTTTGAGTTGGATATTTGGTATGACGGACATTAGGTTTGCGTTTCCTGTGCGTTCACCGTATCCGTTAATTGTACCTTGTATTTGTGTTGCGCCTTCTGTAATGGCTGTTAGAGTGTTTGCGACTGCGCATCCGGAGTCGTTGTGTGCGTGAATGCCGAGTGGGGCTTCTGGGAGCCTTTCGCGTGCGGCTTTTGTTGCCTGGGCGATCTGCCATGGCATGAAAGATCCGTTTGTGTCGCACAGGATTAGCACTTCGGCTCCTGCCTGCCATGCGCTTTCGAGAGTGCTGAGGGCGTACTCGGGGTCTTCGCGGTATCCATCATAGAAATGTTCGGCGTCGAAGAAGACCCGTCTGTTTTGTGCCTTTAAGTACTCTACGGACTCTTGAATCATGGTTAGGTTTTCGTCGAGTCCGACTTTGAGAACTTCTTTTGCGTGCAAAGCTGATGACTTTGCGAAGATTGTGATGACTTCAGTCTGGGCCCCTAGTAAGGCTTTGATGTTGAGGTCGTCTTCGACGGTTGACTTTGAGTAGCGTGTGCTGCCGAATGCGGCCATCTTTGCGTTCTTGAGGTCCATGTCGTTTGCGCGGGCGAAGAGTTCGGCGGCTTTTGGGTTTGAGCCTGGCTGGCCTCCTTCAATATATGCGACGCCGAAATCGTCGAGTTCCTGTACTACTCGAAGTTGGTCTAGTGAGGAGAATTTTACTCCTGGTCCTTGCGCACCGTCTCTAAGGGTGACGTCGTAGATTTCGATTTTCTGGGACACTTTATGATCTCCTGGATCTATTGGCAGTTGGGGCTGGAGAAGCGAAAATCGGCTTCTTCGTCCTTTATCCAATGCTCAGTTAGTTGGTAGCCTTCGGCAATAACAATACCTGTTTCTTTGGCTTCTTTTTCCGTATATGAGTTAGAACCCTGATGCGAAATTCCCGGTCCGCAAACTGCGAAAGGTATAGGTCCGCCTGCATGTGTTTTAGATTCGATAGATGTAACGTGGTCGGGGGCCACTAATATTCTCAGGTCGTCATGTTTTTCTGCAAATGCCAGGGCTGGTCCGACAATTTTAGTGTCGAAATCCTGTATTGCGCGGACTTTTTTTTCTACGCTTCCTTCGTGGCCGGCTTCATCTGGGGCTTCTACGTGTAGATAAACGAAGTCGACTTTTTGTAGGGCACTGAGGGCGGCTTCGAGCTTTCCTTCGTAGTTTGTATCGAGATATCCTGTTGCGCCTGGCACTTCAATGATGTTTAGTCCTGCGCATACTCCTATTCCTTTTACTAGGTCTACTGCTGAAATGACTGCGCCGGTGAGGGCGTAGCGTTCCTGGAAAGATTGCATGGAGGGGGAACGTCCTTGCCCCCAAAGCCAGATTGATGTAGCGGGCTTATTTCCTGCGTCAACTCTGGCGGTGTTGACGGGTTGATTTGCCAATAGGTGGCGGGAGGCTTCCATGTGTGATCGGATTAGATCGGAGCCTGTGCCGGTTGGCAAATGCGGAGCGTATTCCTTTCCGGTAATGTCGTGCGGTGGAGTGCAGGACAGCTTTGCGAGGTTTTCGAGCGTTTCGGGGGGGGCTGATACCATGGCAAGATGGCGGTAGCTGACTCCTGGGTAGAACTTTACTGAGTCGTCGGCGCTGGCGTTGTTGAGGGCGGCGATCAGTTCGGTTGCCTCTTCAGTGCTTATATGCCCGGAAGTAAAATCTTCCATTCGGCCGTCGGTCAATGTTACGAGATTGCATCTGAAGGCAATGTCGTTTGGTCCCAGTTCGATTCCCTGGTTGGCGGCTTCGAGCGGGGCCCTTCCGCTGAAGGTGGAGCGCGGGTCGTAGCCGAAGAGGGACAGATTTCCAATGTCGCTTCCCGGAGCAAGGCCGTCGGGGATTGGGCAGAAGAGTCCGCATAAACCTTTCTGGGCGACTTTGTCCATGTTTGGCGTGGAGGCTATTTCGAGCGGAGTCTGTCCCCCTTGGTCTTTGAGGGGAAAGTCGGCCATGCCGTCTCCGACTAGTATGAGGTACTTCAAGAAATTACTCCTTAACAAAAGGGTGCTGTTTATTGTAAACTGAGAAAATAACACAGTTTATGGTTTATGTCAAACGACGGAGATGATGTAGTTATTGGTCGAACTGGCTATTAATAGGAAAACCACGTATAATGCTAACTAAACAACATGAACAGATTCTGAAGAGTGTTGGGTTGAATGTTAGTCCCTTAATGCTTGAGCAATTGGATGCTTTCTGTTCGTTGATTAGTGAATGGAACAGCTTTGCGTCCTTGGTATCCGTTGGCGACTTGGCGGGAGGGCTTGAGGGTCATGTCTTGGATTCCTTGTGCTTGTCGCCACTTGTTATCAAATATGGTTGTGATGAGTGCAATGTTCTTGATATTGGGAGTGGTGGTGGTTTTCCTGCGATCCCGCTCAAGATTGCGCTTCCTGGTCTCAAGTTGACGCTTTTGGAGACCTCGGTGAAGAAGGTTGGCTTCTTAAGGAAGGTGATTGGTTTTCTTGGGTTTGAGGGGGTGGACATAGTGAATGGGCAGTTTCCTTTGTGTGCTGGTGGTTTTGAGCCGGATATAGTGACAGCGCGTGCTGTGGAGAAGCCGGATGTGTTGCGCAAGGAGATTTTGAAGTTTATGCATCCTGGTTGCACGTTTCTTGCTCAGTCTGGTGATTGGGAGGGAGTTTGTGAGGAGATGTTCCACGTGGAACATATTGTGGACGAATTGGATAATTTTGGTTTACGGCGGGGGCGGGTTGTGGCGGTGACTCGGGTTTCTGTGTGAGGTTATGTTCCACGTGGAACAAATCTTTGGGCGATTGGCTTGTGGGGCTCGGGTCTTGAGTTGCTGTGATTAATTCTGTGGACGTTATGGACGTCATGGACGGTGTGGACGGAGTGGGGGGTGTGGAGCGACTTGTTTAGTCCGATTGGTTTTCGAAGCTTTCTAGTAGTTCGTTGGTGGAGACTGTGGCGGTTCCTATTTTTCCGACTACTACTCCGGCGGCGTGGTTTGAGATTACTGCTGCTTCTTCGGGAGTTGCTCCTGCTAGTAGTCCTAGGACGTATGATGCTACTACGGTGTCGCCTGCGCCTGATACGTCGAAGACTTCCCTGGCTTGTGTTGGGATGTGCAGGGGGCTGTTGCCGGTGGTGAAGAGTGCCATTCCCTGGCCTCCGAGGGTAATAAGAAGCTGTTCTGCGCCCCAGGCCTCATCGAGTCGCGCGACAACTTCTATGAGACTTTTGTCATTTTCGAGCGGAAGGACGCCTTCGGTGGGGTAGCAGCCGGCCAGTGCAAAAGCTTCGGCTCGATTTGGAGTTAGAACGGTGAGTCCTTTTACGTTGAATGCAGATGCGGGGTGTGGATCGCATGCGACGGGCAATTCGAGTTTCTGTCCTAATGCGACGACTTTTTCGACGACTTCTCTAATAACGGTGCCTTTTGCGTAGTCTTCGATTATAATCCCATCAAGCTTGCCGTGTTTTGCGACATTGCTGAGCAGGGTGACCAGTTCATCGGCATGGGCACTTTCCAGACCGTCGAGGTCTTCGTAGTCCACCCGGACGATTTGTTGTCCCCCGGCGACAATGCGCGACTTTTCAGTTGTCCTTCTTTCCTTATCGCAGACGATGCCAGTTAGGTCTACGCCCATGTCCCCAAGCAACGCGCATAACTCGCGTCCGCTTTCGTCATTGCCCACGACGCCGAATGCCACGGGTTTCGCCCCTAGACATGCAAGGTTCCTCAGGACGTTTGCGCTGCCTCCCGGGGCACAGTTTGTTTTGCTGACACTTACGATGGGAACGGGTGCCTCTTGGGATATTCGAGAGGCTTTTCCCCAGACATAGCGGTCAAGCATCAGGTCGCCAATAACGGCGACTCGTTTGCCCTGCAAATCTTCAGATAACTGTCTCGCTCGATCAAGTTTCATTTTCGCCTCCGCGTCCAGCGCTGTATTCCTAACTATTTCAAATTTGTAATCTTGTAGGCCTGTACCGGTTTCTCTTTCCCTTCAAGTTTGACGAGGTTCAAATCCTCGAAATCAACAAAGGACTCTACACTTTTCAGGGTGGACTCCCCTGTCACGGTCTCACCGCCCCGTGCCACATCGCATAAGCGCCTGGCGGTATTGACGTTATCGCCAATAACGGTAAAATCCATTCTCATTGGCGATCCGACATATCCTGCGATTGCTTCGCCTGTGTAAATGCCTATTCCCATTCTGAGTTCAGGACGCCCTTCTGCCTTTCTTATCCCATTTAGTTCATGGTTTTTGGCCTGCATGTCTAATGCGGCCCGGACGGCCCTCTCCGAATCGTCCCGTCCGGCAATTGGCGCCCCAAAAATGGCCATGACTTCATCCCCAATGTACTTATCTAGTGTACCCTCATGGTCGAATATAATATGGGTCATAGCGGTGAAGTGTTCGTTCATGATGTCTACCAGTTCAGCGGGGCCGAGCCTCTCCGACATGGGCGTAAAGCCCCTGATATCGGCAAACATAGTTGTCACGATCTGCTTTCGCCCCCCCAGGACGACGTTTGATCCCCCCTTAAGAATTTCCTCGACAACCGCTGGGGACACGAATCGTCCCAGGTTTGCCCGCTCTTTTTCCGCTTCGAGCATTTGCTCATATAGCTTGACATTGTCGATGGCCAGGGCGGATTGGCCCGCCATAGCTCCGAACAATTCGAGGTCCTCTTCATTAAACTGCATGCCTACGCGGCGGATATCGACATAAATCGAACCTAGTGATCTGTCCTCGACCGATAGAGGAACGCACATAGCGCTCCTAATGGCTTGTCTTATGATGCTTTCCCTGCCTCCGAACTCCTGGTTACCATCGGCGCTGGCCATAAGTATTGGCTCATTGTCCCTGGCTGCGCGCTCTGCAATACCCATACTTGGCAGGCTCTCTTTATCATCTGTTTCCATTCCTCTGGCGACGCTTATTTTGAGTTCACCCGTTTCATCGCAGACAAACATAATGAAGCCTCGGTCTGCGCCGGTAACCTCCATAGCAGTGTCCAAAACATTGGTCAACCTTTGCTCCAAATCAAAGCTTGATGCCAGCAGGCTTGTGGCCTTATATACGGCATCGAGTCTGCGAAATGCCCTTCTCATGACTTTGACTTCTTCTTCAGAAGGCATGTCAGCGGGGCCTTTGCTCTCTTCGCGCCTGTACATCATGGTCATATTCGAAGCGGCCATGTCCATTTCCTCGCGAATTCGGCTTAGGTTCTTCCTTAGGCTTGTATCTTCGGCAGATCCCTTTAGTTCAGGTGGTTCCTGATCTTCAAATAGTAGCCTGCACTTTGCCCCGAGAAGGACTTCGTCCTTGTTTGACAGTACTCGCTCGACTACCTTTTGTTTGTTGACGTAGGTTCCGTTCATGCTTTTTAGGTCCATAAGCACTACTTGGCCGTCCCGGCAATAGACCTTTGCATGATGTCTGGACACTTCATCTGCTACGAGCACAATGTTGTTGTCATCAGCCCTGCCCAGGCTCATTTCGCCGGTCTTAATCTCGACCCTTCGTTCTAACTGGCCGGGCTGCTCTATAACAAAATGTGGCATTTATGAGTTCCTCAGTTGGGCTTCCCTCGCAACATGTAATCTAGCATTTCTTCGAGCATCTGAAATCAACACAGTCTACGTGGTATATTCTACACTTGAGAGCGACAACTCTCCTCGCTTTTATTATATAATATATTGTTCCGGCTACTAACTATCAAGGTAAAACATGGCATTACGAGATCTTTGTAAGCAGTACGGCATCCGTTTCAAAAAGAGTTTGGGCCAAAATCTTCTGCTTGACGATAACATAAACCGTATAATGGTTGAGGCCGCGGATCTTAGCACGGCCGACTATGTTGTGGAGGTGGGGCCTGGTCTTGGCGCGCTTACGGACCATATCTATAAGCAATCGGGCGAACTTCTTGCGGTTGAAATAGACCGCTCTTTCATGCCCTGTCTGGAGGACCGTTTTTCCACTGTTCCCAACATCCACCTTTTCCGAGGGGACGTTTTGAACCATAGCCTCGACAACCTCGTCGAAGATTTCATCCCGGGTGGAAAGTCTCACAAAATGATTTCCAACCTTCCTTATTATATAACAACTCCTCTTCTTTTCCACTTTTGGGAATCACCTTTGTTTTTTTCTCGCATGGTGGTGATGGTTCAGGAGGAAGTTGGCCTGCGAATGACGGCGCCAGTTGGCACCCGCGATTATGGCGCTTTGGCGCTCAAAGTCCAGTATTACTCTGATGTTGATATTGTTCGAAAGGTTCCTCGCACCTGTTTCAGACCGGAGCCCAAAGTTGATAGTTGTATCGTTCGGTTTCGCAACCGGGACCCTTTGCCCTACGCGGATGTACGAACGGCTTCGTTGTCGGAGGTGATTAAGGCCGCCTTTAACCAACGTCGAAAGACCTTGCTGAATTCGCTATCGAGGCAAAAGGTTTTTGGGCTAAGCAAGGAGCAACTTGTGCATATTCTTGAGACGGTGGAGATAACTCCCACGCGCCGTCCTCAGACTCTGACGTTGGACGAGTTTGCCAATCTGAGTAGAGAAATCCAGCGGGTTGCGGGGCTGTAGATTTCATCAAGCGGCGGTGTGGGTATTCTTTATTTCTGAGGGCTTGGACATGCCGGTTTGGAATCTGTAGAATAGATGTCGAACCATAACGGTCGAGGAGAAACATGCTCATGATTGATGCTGAACTTATTAAGATTCTTGTTTGTCCTGAGAACAAGACGCCTGTGGCTTTGGCCGAGGACGAACTTGTTGCGAAGATAAACGGCGCCATCGAAGCGGGTACCCTGAAGACGCGCGGGGGGACTTTGGTTGGGGAAGCTATTGACGGTGGGCTGGTTCGTGAGGACAATGCTTATTTATATGCAATTCGCGATGACATACCTGTGATGTTGATAGATGAGGCGATTCCGCTTGATCAGGACTTGTAGACTGTACAGTGGTCGGTTTCGACGCATTCTTGCGGGGAGTCGATTTGTGCTAAAGGAGTCGTTAGTATGAAGAATGCCGCGTTCCTAATGTTGTTGGTTTTTTCAATTGTCATTTTATCACCGGGATGCCAGACTGTCCACTACGGTGCAGATGAGCCGGACCTTGTGCTCGAATGTCTTGATGTTTGGAAAGAAGCCATCCTGAGCAAAGACATTGAAAAGCTTCGGTCTCTATATTCAGCAGATTTTTTCAGCAGCGAATACGGCAACCGGGACCAGATGCTGAGCATCCTGGAAAACGCTATTGCGCAGGGATATCTGGACACTGCGCAAATAGACACGAGTTCCCTGGTGGTGACTGTTATTTCGCACCAAGCCACGGTTTCCAATATCACCGTGAGCGGTATTCCTGATATCTATAGGTTCACCCTCATACTCAAAGAAGTGGACGGCGCCTGGTACGTTTCCGGCTTCGAGCGTTAGCAACGCTTAGGCTTCCGGCACAAGTTCTCCGTAGTAGACGTCGTTAGTTGTTCTTAGTATTACGTGCCTATGGCATACTGGACATTCGATTTCGGCCCCTACTTCTGCTTCGTCGGGCATTGAAACGTATGTGCTGCAGAATGGACATGATATGCTTTTTTCTTCGGTGCTGCACGAGTCCTGAAGGATCTGGTCGATTTTTCCCTCTCTGTAGCATGCAATGAGCATTTCTGAGCATTGGGGATCGAGCTGTGTACCTTTATTTTTTTCGATCTCCGCGATGGCAATTTCGGGGTCGAGACCCTTTCGATATGGTCTGCTGCTTGTCATCGCGTCAAATGTGTCTGCCACGGCAATGATGCGGCCTTCTATAGGAATTTCCTCTCCGGCTATACCGAATGGATAACCCTTTCCGTCGTATCGCTCGTGATGATATAGACAGTATGGAATCAAGCTGTGCAGGCCCTCGACGTCTTGGAGCATTCTGGCTCCCTTTTCGGGGTGAATTTTCATTTCCTTGTATTCTTCATCCGTCAGTTTTGATGTTTTTCCAAGAATGGAATCTGCTACGGCAATTTTACCTACGTCGTGCAGTACACCACCCTTTTCGCATTCCTTAACTTTTTCCTCACTCCAACCCATTTTCATGGCAATTATTTTTGCGAAGTTTGTTACCCTCCAGGTGTGTCCGACAGTGTAATGGTCTCGCGCTTCGATTGAGTTGGCGAGAACAAGCAGAGTGTCGCGGTATGATTTTTCCAATTTCTGGAGATACTGTACGTTCTTTATTGCGGTCGCTGCTGGTCCTGAGAGTGCGACCAATACTTCGAGGTCTTTTTGCGTGAATGCGTTTGTGGTTCCTCTTGTATCCAGATAGAGTACTCCGAGCGGCTCGTTATGGTGTATCAAAGGTGCGCACATTGCCGAAGATATGTTTTGCGCTACGATGCTCCCTCCAGCAAAACGGCTGTCGTCCGCTGCGTTGTATGTTATTACGGCTTCGCCCTTGTCGAAAGCTCGACGGACAATTGTTGAGCTTACGGACAGGTTGTCGTTTGTGACGTATTCGGCCACGAGTTCGTCCAGCCCTTCCTCTCGCAATAGAATGGCTCCATTGTCCGCCTTTGTGAGCTCTGAGACTTGATCCATCACCCTCTCGAATAGCTTCTTCAGGTCCTGCTCGCTTGCGATGATCTTGTTTGCTTCGTATACGGCGGCGAATCTTGCTTGTGCGTCCTGGAGTTCCTCAGCACTGACAGCCTCTCTTGGTGCGGCGAAGAATGTTTGGTAGACATCCTCGACTTTGGAAGCTTTGAGGTTCTCGTCTTCCCCGGACACTTCGAGGTGAACACCAGAAACGGCGGATGAGCCTTCTACTTCATAGACTTCGAATTTGAATTCGCTGTCGCCCATTTTGAAAACGTCGCCGTCAGAAAGCCGGTATTCCAGAATTCTTCGACCTCCTACGAAGGTCCCATTTCCACTTGCAAGGTCTCTTAGAATTGATCCTGCCTCTGTGCGCTCTATCTCTGCATGTTTGCGTGAAATCTGGCGGTCGAAGAGTTGTATTCCGCTTTCGGGATTGCGCCCAATCGACAGAGACTTCACTATGTCGTATTCTCTTCCCTTGACTTCACCGCTAAGTCCGATTACGCGTTCTCGCTTCATGTCGTTGCGCCCCTTTGTGTTGCTTCGGCCTCGACTATTTCTTGATTACTTTCCTCATCTTTATAACATACTTTTGAAGAATGCTCAAAGCATTTCTTTAATGCTTGCGAAATATCCGCATAATTTCTTGAATTTAGGGGAATATTCTATGGACAAAGTGCGAAAAAACTGACAGAAGTACGCACTAATTGCTTGACAGTCTTGACAACATTCGTTAGTATACATAAGTAAGTCGAGATATAGAGGTTAAGAACGCGGGAATATAGTCGTGTCGAACCGTAACGCGGCTTGGGTTAAGTTTCAAGTGTGCCTTTTATTTGGCGCGCTGTCAAGGGTGAATTATGATTGGTATGGCCCATGCGGATACCCCATTCCTAATGTGGTTATACCGTAGGTGTAAGCTTAACTTTTGCTTTTGCCGTGTTTGTTGTATTGTGTGCAGTTGCGGCCGGTCAGCGGCTCTTGGATCAGTATGAGCTTTGCACTTATTTTGAGGCGTTAGGTTAATGAATGAAGTAGAAGCTATACAAGAGTTTTTTGGATTGCGGGAGAACCCTTTTGCGCCCACGGCGGATCCGGTCTATTTTTATGCGACGAACGCTCATAAGGAATGTCTTTTTCGTTTATGGCATTGTATAGATAGCCGCAACGGCATTGCGGTTGTTCTTGGCAATTACGGAACGGGTAAGACGACGCTTCTGCGCAAGATAATTACTGGTATGGCAGCGGATCCTGAACGTTACAATACGGCGATAGTTGGTTCGCCAATCCCTTCGTGGACGAGTTTCGCTTTGCTTGAGCGTATAGTGTCTCAGTTTTCTCTCAAGCCTAAGAAGCGTTCATTTGCGTCTTATATGGATTCGTTGAATGAATATCTTTTGGTGAATCGCAACAGCATTTGCACGTTGATAATAGATGATGCGCAGAATTTGAATAAGCGTGGTCAGCTTGAGCTTTTGCGGCTTGTTCAGAACCTTGAAACACACCAGCATAAACTTCTTAATCTGGTCATGTTTGCCCAACTTGAGTGGATAGATGTTCTTCGTGCCGCGCCGAATTTTGAGCAACGAGTTAGCATGACTTATAAATTGCCTGTGCTCAAGTTTGAGGACACGCGCAATTTTATTGATTTTCGTATTCGGCAGGCCGGCGGCAATGTTGAGCGTGCGCCAGTTTTTGAGGAAAGCGCGTTGCGTGCGATTTATGCGCATGCCGAGGGCAATCCACGTGTGATTGTAACGATCTGCCGTAATGCCCTTTTGGTTGCTTCGCAGCTTAGAACGCGGCGTGTTGGCCAAGATATCATTCTTCACACCTTGGACAAGACGACGTTGCCTGATGCTGCTAAGCGGGAACGGGTCCGCAAGACGGTCTTGGAACATATGAAGATTAGTCAACTTTCTGCCGATAGAATGAATAGCACACCTGTCGGGGGATCTGGTAGGAGAACTGCGCATGAGCAGCGTGCCTCGCGTATTCTTCTCAAGGCTATTCAAACAAGGCAGGCGGGCGGTCAAAAATGACACCAAATGAAAACGACGAATTGGGGATTGGCGACACGGATGCTGTCGACAATGTCCAGTCGAAGTTGGACAACATAGACGAGAGCTTTCTTGATCAGCTTGAGGAAGACGGCCGCCTTGACAGCGGTGTGCCTGGCGGTGTTAGTGGAAGCGACATTGATTTCATTCAGATGACGGGTCTTACGAAACCTGCGATATCTGAATCGGGCACCCAAGCTTCCCGTGGCGACTTGGATCCTACTAAGCCGATAAGTTTTTTTGAAAAGGGAGTTGCGGATGTGGATTCGGAACTTTCTCCGGCCGGGTCGCTTGAACATAGTGATTCTGAGAATCAGGACATCGTTGCTCCTGCTGATGCCGCGCCTCAATCGCCCATAGCTGATTTGAAGGAAATCATAGCGGATCTTACTGCTGCTGACGATTCCCTTGATTCGAGTGCTGATGTGGCTCCGCTGCCTTTTGCCGGCACAGGGGCTGAGCAGATCGAGGCAATAGATCAGGACGTTTATCCGCCTGCTGATGAGGTGGAGGACATCGAGTTTGCCGAGGAGCCTGACGCGAGCGCTGAATCTGATGATTCGTTCCTTGATGCGCCGGAGGAAGCCGAGGCCGCTGAGGCCGCTGATATGGTCTCTTCGATTTCCGAGGAACCGGAACTGGTGGAGGCGATCCAATATGGCGACCCCGAAATAGCTGAGATCCTTGAGCCGGAAGTTGAATCCGTCGAAATTGAGACTTCCGATGAGGCGAGCGACGCGGCAGACGAGTTGCAGCAAGCGCCTCTTGTGGAACCGCTGTTGGCGTCCGATGAAGCTGAATTGCCTGTTGCGGAACAACCGGTTTCCGAAGAAGTTTTTGGCCTTTCCCTTGGCGACGAATTGGCCGATGCGTTGTCCCTGGAAAATGACGCGGCGGCACTTGGTGAGGAGCGGACACCCGAGGATCTACCGGCCTCGAAATTGCCTAATTTGGAGGAGGCCAGCCAACTTCTTGAGGAACTTGAGAAACAACCTAAAGAGCTTGCGGCGGAGTTCCCTGTCACGGAGGCAGCGGACGCAAAGGGGGAACCTATCCCTAAAAGTGCCAAACCTAAAGAGCAGTCCTCCAAAGTATTAGGCATGTCGCGGCCAAGTAAGCGCCGTTCGATGAACAGACGGCGTCGGCGGCGCTTGAAGACGGCGCGCTTGCTGGCGATTATTGTTGTGCTTCTGGCTTCGGTAGTTGGGGGCTACTTCGGATATAAGTGGCTTGAGCCTCGATATATTGAGCCGCCTCAAAAGACTTTTAATCAAGCAAGTGTATTGCTTAAGGCAGGAAAATATCGTGATGCGCACCGGGCTTATGAGCTTTATTTGGAGCGGCTGGACACTTCGGGGTCGCCGGTTTCGGATTCTTTAATTAGCGATGGTCAGTTTGGCAGCGCGTTTGCGATGCACATGGCCGCGACTAAATCAGATAGTGTTCCCGATTACGAAGAATCTCTGGCTTTGTTCAAGACTTTTTTATCTGACAATCCCGCTGATTCTAAGGTTGCGCGCGCCACTGCTCTTGTTGGCATTATCAATTTCAATCTGGGCCGCTATGAAGATGCTCTTGAGATTCTTGGAGATCCTGATATACGCGGGGCGGATATGGTGAGCGTTTTGCCGGTGCTTCGGACTATGGCAAAGGCTTATGAGAGACTTGAAAGATATGACGAGGCGCAGGCTGAATATATTAAGGCGGCGACTTTGCTTGATAATTATTCGTCTGATGAGGACTATGAGGCTTTGGGGGACATGTACGTGAGGCGTGCTCAAGGCGCTTTTTCCGTGGAGGAGCGCGTTCGTCTGGAGAAATTAGCTATTGGACATTATTCAGATGCTTCGTCTGTGCAAGGCCTTTCTCCGACACGAAAAGGTGTTTTGGCGGAGAAACATAAGGAATTGGTTGATAAGTACGCTGACTCTTCTGATGAAGAGAAGTAGGCCTTTTACATTTTTTGAGATATATTTTGAACCATTGCGGGAGAGAAACAATGCGCAACTTTGGCATGCAAACATCGATGCCGGCATTATTGGTGCTGGTACTGGTCGCATCGTCGGCAGCGCAGGCGGCGCCGTTTTCGGCGGGCGACCTTGTGTACGTTGATGTGTACAATCGTCCTGAATTGTCAACTACGACGCAACTGGATTCGAGTGGGCAGATCACTCTTCCAGGTATTGGCACTGTGAGCCTCTTGGGGATGACGGAAGCTCAGGCGGCGGATCATATATCGAAGGCCTTGACAAGAATACTGAAGAACCCTCCACGTGTGCGCATATCGCGTGATGCAGCTAATGTTCGCAGCGTTCGTACGGCGTCTATGCGTACCGAATTGATTCCTTTGCACAATTCAGACGCTGAGTCTATTGCCGAAACTCTGAAGAATGCAGTGTCCGGCGACGGTAACATCACGTTTGAGAAGAACACTAACACTGTTATCGTAACAGCCGATCCGGCAGCTTTGCAGAATATACTTGCTGTGATCGGGAGTTTGGACTCGATGCAATCTCAACGTGTTCAGGTTAGAATTGAGACTCGTTTTGCTGAAGTTCAGACAGGGGCTATGCGCGAGCTTGGTCTTCGCATGTTCGCCCAGGGTTCTAAGGTTGGTGGAGGTTATTATTCTCAATCTCCATCCGTTGCACCGACTGGTACTAATCGCGGCTCGTCAAATTTCAACACTTTTGACTACCTTGATGACAGTATCGGCAGAGGTGTGAAGATTCCGGTTCATGTTCCTGAGGCCGGTTCTTTGTTTTTCAGCTTGCTTACGAAGGATCTTAACATAGGTGTACTTTTGGATGCTTTGGTGAAGGACAATAAAGCTGAGATGGTTGCAGAACCCCTTATCGTTACAGCTAATCATGAAATGGCAACATTTGAGCAGATTGATAAGATTCCCTACACTGAATTTGGAACAGAGATAAGCGGACGCAGCAACTTTTCAACGCAATTCCTTGATGTTGGCATCAAGCTGGAGGTGACCCCGCATGTTCGCAAGAGCGATGAGGGCTTGTATGTTCGCCTTGATCTGAAGCCAGAAGTATCTTTCTTGGTTGGAACGGGGAGCGGGGGTGTGCCGATACAGTCTAAACGCGCGTATAACGGCACGCTTGACGCTTTGAACGCTCAGACGGTGGTTATAGGTGGCATCTATCGCACGGACACGCGCAATATTACGAGTGGCGTTCCGGGCATCAGTAAGATACCTCTTTTTGGTGCTCTGTTCCGCCACAAGGAAAAGGTGAACAGCAAGACGGAATTGTTGGTCTTTGTAACTCCAACAATATACGATTCCCCGAGCGAGAACACTTGGGACAAGATGATTAATATACCAACCGCGAACCTAGAAGAGCCGCAGATACCGTCATCGGAAATGTGGCAGCTTATGCGCAGGGAGTAGCCAAATATGGCCCAAGACATACCTTCACTCGAGCGGCAAAGCCACACTACTCGCGAAAACCAATTTCAATTCATAGTGAGTACGTTTTCGAGGCATTGGTTCTTGATCTTTGCAATTACTGTAACCGTTGCTTTGAGTGCGTGGACAATATCCGTTTTTTGGGAATCCAAGGCTATGGTTGCGGCTCGAATCCCTAAATACAAAGCGGAATCTATTTTGGTAATAAGGCACCCGGATTTGGATAATCCGTATATCCGGGATCTTGCTTCGAAGAAACTGATATTGTCGTCCACTCCGCAATCGGTACATGACAAGCTTGATTTGGATGATCTTTACGGGAAGATTGCGTCGGCGATTGTTCAGGAAGACATTACTAAAGGGGCTGCTTGGGCGGGTACCTCTGAAGATGAAATCCGGTCGCGTCAGCGCGAAATCAGGTCGCTGTTGCGTATAGTACCCGAGGACTCGACAAACACAATTAAGTTAACGGTAACATCTACATCCCGGTTGGACGCTCTTCGTATAGTTGAGCTTGCATCTCGTATATTGATCGAAAAGAATCGCCTGGCGACTCAGCAAGAGGGTGAAGCTGCGTATACATATATTAAGAATGAGTTGAAGGAAACGCGTAGCCGTCTGCAAGAGGCTAAGACGGTCGAATGGCAGCATCTGCGCAGCATGAATTTCCGCACGCACCAGAAGGTTACGTCTGACATGCAGAGCATGCAGAGCAACCTCTCCCAGGCACAGGAGAAAAAGGTCCTTCTTCAGGCGGAAATAGAGGCGGTCGAGAATGCTTTGAAAGCCAAGAAACAGCAATTACCGACAGCTATCGGCCAGATGTCTGACTCTGTAGTTGCCAATCTCATGGCGGATCTTGAAGGCCTGATTCAAGAAGAGATTCAAATGCAGGTCGTTTATACGGACAAGTGGGAACCGCTTCAGCTTAAGAGGGCTGACATCCAAGACAAACGTGCCGCGGTCTTGGAGGCGATGAGGCTGCAAACAGGAGGCGTCAACGCTTGGCAAGAGCATCGCACGCTAAGGATGCAGCATTTGGCGCTTCAAGTTGCCGTGAGCGCTAATGACATAACGATTGCGACACTGAACAAGCGCCTTGGCGAAATGGTGGACAACCTTCCTGAAATCGAGCGGAGCAGCAGGCTTCACGAGCCGCTTGCTCTGGAAACGCAGCAACTGGATGCCGATCACGGCAAGCTTGTTCGCAAGGAGTTCGAGCTTCGCAATGCGTTGAACAGCAGCGCGGCGCAGGTTGAGCGCGCTTCGGATGCAAGCGTGACTGCGCTTGCGTTGCCACCTTCGAAGGCAAGTCGTTTATGGCGCCTTATGGCGGGCGCGATAGTTGGCTTTCTAATTGGTTTTGCAGCGGCGGCAGTATTGGAGATGTTGGATACGGCCATCAAGAGTGCCGAAGACATTACGACGTTCCTTAATCTTAATATAATAGGCACTATTCCTGAGATGAAGTTTGGTAAATCCAAACGCGGCAGGCGCGGAAAAGCAACATATGTGGCTTTGTCCGACGAAGATCAGCTTGACAGTTGCATAGTGACTCAACATGATCCGAAGTCACCGATTTCCGAGTCTTATCGCGCGCTTAGGACGAGTTTTCAGTTTGCGACAATCAAAGACAAGCCAAAGTCGATCATGGTTACCAGTGCCGTTCCCGGTGAAGGCAAGACGACTACGGCGGTAAATATGGCGGTAACGATGGCGGACTATGGTTTGCGTGTGCTTCTGATTGACTTTGACCTGAGGCGTCCTAATGTCCACCGTGTGTTGAAACTGGAACGCGGCCCTGGTTTGGCTGACGTACTTCGTGAAGGCCTTGATCTTCACAGCGTGATACGTCCGACACGCGTGGAGAACCTTTGGGCGATATCGAGTGGACGAGTTCCGCCGAACCCTTCGGAGCTGATAGGTTCAAAGCGTATGCGTGACCTTATGCACCAGTTGACGAATGAATTTGACCTTGTGATATGCGACGCACCTTCGATCATGGTCGTAACGGATCCTGTGTTGTTGGCAGCCAATGCCGACACGGTTGTTCTTGTGGTTGCAGTGAACCGAGCTCGACGAGAGACCATCATTCGAGCGAAGAAGCATTTGGACGCGGCCAGTGCTAATATAGCCGGAGTTGTTCTCAATGGCCTTGAGGCGAGCAGACGCCACTACTACTATTATTATTATTATTACGACGAAGGTATGCGTCACGGAAAGCGCAAATGGTATCACCTCTGATAAGTTTGATCCGAATGTTGGATATGACTTCCCCTCGAGCCTTCGTCAGATTTAGAGCCAAGAAGGAATCACTGTGGCACTTTTTAGATCAGAGCGCGGCATTGGCCGTGGAGAAGTTGCCGAGAGCCAGCTCGAGGTGCCTTTCCTCCTTGCTTTAATGGTAATCTGCACAATCGCCATTCTTGTTTTCAATTACTACACCCAAGACAGCACGATGACTTTGGCGCTTGCTTTTTGTTTGGTGACATTTGGCATCACGGTTGTTCGTGTAGACTTTGGAATCTATATATTGGTAACGGCCATTATGCTTTCCCCTGAAGTGAACTTGGGCCAGATAGGGCAACACGCTGAGCGCGCACTTACGATCCGTTATGACGACCTGCTTATAATAATTGTTTTTCTTGGTGTGCTTTTGAAGCGCGCCTTTGAGGGCAAGCAAATGTTGTGGTTGCCCAGTCCCGTGAACGGGGCGATTTTCTTGTATTATTTTGTTTGTGTTATGTCATTTTTCATGGCGCTTTCGTATAGCGTGCCGGCCTGGGATAGAAGTACGGCGTTTTTCGTGATGTTGAAAATGGCTGAATTCTACATGATATTCATAATGGTGAGCAGCGCGGTGCGGGATCAGGCGCAAGCGAAACGTCATATTGTCTGGTTTTTTCTTGTAGCTAGCATTGTGTGCATTTATGCGGCAAGCTTCATTGGGTCGCCTCATCGGTTGACGGCTCCTTTTGATGCGGGGGGAACAGAGCCTAACACACTTGGTGGATATTTACTTGTGATTCTTTCTTTGTCCGCGGGTTTGTTTATTCATGCGCCCAGACGCCGGCACAAGTTGCTTTTGGGCCTAATGTTTTTTATAGCGTTTGTTCCGACGGTTTTTACTTTGTCGCGGGCATCCTACCTTGGGATCATGGCTGCTCTTGTGTCTCTGGCAATCATGAGCCGTAGGCTTTATGCGGCAGCGTTTGTGGCGGCGTGTTTTCTTCTGTACTTTACGCCCCTAATGCCTGAGGAAATGAAGGACAGGATAGATTACACGTTTCAGCGTGAAGGCGAGGGCAAATCGGTTGTGATGGGTAATTTTGACACGGGTCTAAACGTTGACAAGTCGACTTATGAGCGCATCTATGTGTGGCGAAAGGTGCGTTACAATTTGAAAGTATGGCCTCTTCTTGGCGGGGGTCCGAGTTGGGAAACGGTGTTGGACAGCCAGTTGGCCCGGGTAACAATCGAAACGGGCCTTTTGGGGCTTGGGACCTTTCTTTTCCTTTGGTATCGCTTGCTTAAAACTTGCAGGCAGACTTATCGGTGGTCGACTCACTCTTGGTTTGGGCGGGGTCTTGCCTTGGGCATGTTTTGCTGCACGGTGGGTCTAATTGTCCACTCCATGGGTACAATTTCCTTTCTGATTGTGCGCATAATGGAGCCTTTTTGGTTCCTAATGGGTTTGACCGTGATTATGCGCCAGGATGCGATTTTAGCGCACCATCAGCGTGTCACTAGCATGCAAACTGAGCATGATGAGATCCAGGAGGATTCTTTTTCGTCTGATACGTCTCGTAATGCTGCTGCTGTGTAAGACAGTGGGTGAATGTTCTCTGGATCTTTTTGCGCAATACTTGTGGTCGGATTTTTGTTCGCGAGGAGATCGGATTCCGTGTAATTATCCCAGATAATGCAATAGGTTGCGGCGAATGCGGCCTGCTCCGCTTGTCCGAGCGGCAATTCACTTGAATCCACAACACTTTTTTTCCTGTCCAGAATTGCATATACTCTCTTACGCGGCAAAACACACCGCATCAAATCTCATCCCATTTGAAAATGGACCAACTGTAACTTGAAAAGGCTTATAGCCAAATACTTCGACGGCACCAAGTCATACTCGACAAAAAGGTTCATTGTCGAAATGGCTTTGGCGCCATTCGCATTCAAAATGCTGATAGGGATCTGCTTGGGGCTGGCGCTAGGCGAGTCGGTGGAGGACATCAGATCAAACACCGAAATGATCGCCGAAGACGGGATGGAAATTCTTCTTATTTCAGCTTTGGCACTTGCGCCTATAGTGGAAACCTTAATATTTCAATGGCTTCTGATTTGGCTTATATCCATAGGCACAAAAAGGATTAGCGTACAAGTTATACTGTCAGCAAGCATTTTCGCCCTTATGCATCTGCCCTACGGAATTGTGGCCTTTGCAGCGACATTTCCGCCTGGCATTTTCATGGCGTGGTGCTTCATAGAAAAGCGAAACTATTCGAGGTGGCGAGCGTGTTGGACAACGGCAAGCGTCCACTGTCTTCACAATGCCATATCCGTAGTAGTGTTCGCGGCTCTTAGAACTTAGAGCGCTATTCGGCAATACTTATACTTAAAACGGAAAGATCTCAATGAAATTACACTACAAAATATGCACAATTTTCTATTGTGCAGGTATTTTCTGGCTCTCCTCTCAGCCAAAACTGCCAATACAAGCCCCGGATGTAGAAGGCATAGACAAGATAGCGCACGCAATTGCCTTCGGCGGCCTGGCCGCGCTCGTCTCTCTCGGAATACGGCGATCCGGAAAAACAGTCAAGCCATGGAACCAACTCTTGATACCCATACTCTTCACTGTAGCCTACGGACTATTCGACGAAATTCATCAGATTTATGTACCCCAAAGGGTATTCGACATATTCGACCTCCTCGCCGACGCACTAGGCGCGCTTATAGCTCAATACGTCCTGTGCTTTTGCATTTGGAAGTTACGGATGAACAACGCCGAGACCGTCACGATTGACTGAACTCTCACCAAAAACGCCTTTTCCGTTCTTGCCATAATCCAATAAATAAAACCTTTGCTATTATTCACAAGTGTTCATATAATATATCATCGGACATATGATTAACGGAGGGAGATTATTATGGTTCGCGATGATCAAATTGAAGGACTCGGGGACGAGCTAGTACGCCACGAATTAATCAGCCGCGAGGACCTGAGCAAAGCACAAGCACACGAAGATGAAACCGGTACACCGTGGTATCGCCAACTCATCCAGATGAAGAAACTAAACATCAGCGCAATGGAAGATGTCCTGAAGTACGAATTCCACCCAAAAGCCATGCGCAAGGAGCATCAAACGCTTGGCAACACTCTAGTCGAACTCGGAGCTATTTCTGAAAAACAGTTGAAGCAAGCGCTGGTTCTTCAAAAGAAGAGTGGACGTCTTCTGGGCAGCGTTCTAATGGAATGCGGCTTTGTCACAAGACAGACTATCGCAACGTCCCTTAGCAAGCAATATGGCATGGAATACAGCGAACTGTCACAAACTCCCAGCGAAATTGAAGCGCTCGACACCGTTCCGGAAAGCATGGCAAAAAAGTATCAAATGATACCTGTGAGTCTGGATGGCGACAGGCTGACCGTGTTGATTTCAAGTCCGCAATCCAGGGCCCTTCTTAAAGATGTAGGTGTGCTGTTGGGAAAACGCATGCATCCAATATTGACCACCGCGGACAATATCAAGGCGGAGATCGCCAAACGATATAATGAAAGAAAAGCATCTCCAAGTTCAGCAAGAACAGTGCAAAAAATAAAAACAAAATCAGCTAGACCTAAAAAGAAACAAATTTCCAAAGCAAAGGAAACCAAAAAAGTGGCCAATGTAGAGGAAGTCGAAGAAGAATACGAGTATGTCGATGTGGAGGAAGAAATTTCCGAATCCAGATTCGATGAAATTGTCCAGGAGGCATCGGGTGCTCCGGTTCTTAAGCTGGTCAACACTATAATAGAAGGAGCAATTAATTCCGGCGCAACTGATGTTCATATGGATCCGCAAGAGCCCGAAATGCGTATAAGATACAGAATTGACGGAATTTTGCATGATGTTATGAGTATTCCCGACGACATTCAGGCGGCAGTTGTATCGCGCATAAAGATCATGTCTGATATGGATATTACCGAGACACGCCACCCGCAGGACGGCCATTTCAGTATGGAAATTGAAGATAACGGATATGATATTCGAGTAGCGTCTCTTCCCACATTCCTCGGTGAACGCTGTGTTTTGCGTATTCTAGACCAAAGCTCCGTCATGGCGGGAATAAAGGATTTGGGATTAAGTAAGGACGATGAAAAAGTACTCAAGGTTGCTATTAATCAGCCATATGGAATGATCCTGGTTACAGGACCAACCGGTAGCGGCAAGACCACAACGCTTTATGCCGCCCTGAACCAAAAAAATATTATCACGGACAGTATAGTTACCTTGGAAGACCCTGTAGAATATCAACTTTCAGGAATTAACCAGGTTCAAATTGATCCGGACATCGACCTGACCTTTGCAAGTACCCTCAGGGCGGCATTGCGGCAAGATATAGACGTTCTACTCGTAGGAGAAATACGGGACGCCGAAACGGCACGCATAGCTATACGCGCGGCAATGACAGGCCACCTTGTTTTCAGCACACTACACACAAACGACGCTGTCGAGGCCATCAGCACATTGCGAAACATGGGTGTACCATCATTCTTGATTGCAAGCGCGTTGACAGCTGTCGTAGCGCAAAGGCTGGTGAGAAATATTTGTCCAGAATGCAAAGCCTCATATACTCCTCAAAAAGGATTTGCAAAATCATTAGGGCTCCCGGATTCCATTAAGAAGCTTTACAAAGGTAAGGGATGTGAAGATTGCTATCACACGGGAACTAAAGGACGGACCGGTATATTTGAATTATTCGAGATAACGCCAAATATTAGAAAAATGATCGCTGACGATGAGTCCATCGCAAAGATAGTAAAAGCAGCAAAATTGAAGACGATGGCCGAGAGATGCAAGCAAAAAGTCAAGGACGGCACGGTACCGGCTGAAGAGCTTCTTCGGGTAATTAGAGTATGATGTTGATTTGGTTCATGAGTTGAACCGTTAGATTAATTTTTATTTTTGTTAGTAAATTGTGGATAACCACGTTCCTTGCATTAAGATTATCATCAATATTTTGTGCATATATAGAGCGTAAAGTTAAGAGTAACAATAAGTTATGATTAATAAATGATCTTAATCAAGTTTTTCTGCTTTCGATGTTAGTTATTACTGTCAAAACACTTACAAATGAGCAAGAATGTTGTTTTTTTATATGTTAGAATTCCGAGTGAACGTTCCACGGTGTATTGATAACTAAGGGGAAAAAGACACAAACTCATTAATTGGAAGGAATATATTGATGTTGATAACTTCAGATTTCAGCGTGGAACACTCTTCATAGAAAATTATACACGTGATTCTTGAAAACTGCACAGAAAGTCTGAAAAAAAAGTGAAGTTATTCACATCATTACTCATATCAACGCTAAACCCTGCGACACCTTACTTGGCAATGTTGAAGGTGTGGACAAAACCTTAATAATAATCAACAAAGAATTAACTTACTAAGTAGTGTACTGATAATAACTTACCAGACTTATCAACTTTTCAACATCTTCTATTACTAAACTACTTTATTTATCTAAAAAAAACTATTAATATAGGGCGAAAAGTTTCCACACTAAAATGAAATGGAGAATGGATAATGAGAATTATCATCCCTCGTCAGAATCTCATGGATGTTGTAAGTAAAGTGAAGACAGTTGTCTCTGCAAAATCAGCTTTACCAATTCTGTCTCACATATTACTCGAGGCAGATGAAAGCTCCCTGAAGCTTTCCGCCACGGATCTTAAGGTGAGCATAGAGTGCAAAGTTGATTGTACAGTAGAAGAACCTGGATCGTTCACAGTATCTTCTCAGCGTCTAGCTTCGATTCTGGCAGAGCTTCCGGATATGGACATAAGTTTAGATCTGGGCGAAAACAGTATCGTTACTTTGGTTTGCGGTCGAATAGAAACGAAATTATTCAGTATGGCCCCGGATGAATTTCCACCTATACCTACTTTTGAAGGTGTTGAAGCAATTACATTCGAACAAGGAACGCTTAAGAAGCTTTTCAATAAAACATCTTTTGCTATTTGTACTGATCAGGCAAGATATAATTTAACTGGTCTGCTTTTTGAAATGAAAGAAGGTAATATTACAACTGTGGCCACAGATGGACGCAGACTATGCCTTTGCAGAGATGAAAGCGGTAAAGAGGGTATAGATAGAACCGTTGTTATTCCTGGAAAGATGATAATTGAACTTGAGCGCCTCTTAGGTGACGATGAAAAAGTAAATCTATATTTGAGTGAAACTCAAGCTGCATTCGAATTCGAGGATGTACGGCTAGTAACTGGCCTAATTGAAGGTAAATTCCCAGATTACGATATGGTTGTTCCGAAGACCCACGATAAAGAAGTTTTGATCAACGTGGCACAATTCACTGAGGCAATCAGACGCACAAGAACAATGACAAGCGACAAGTTTAACTCAGCACGATTCACTATTGAAGAGAAAATAATGACATTAAAGGTAGTCACGCCGGAAGTTGGCGAATATGTCGAGCAAATAAACGTCGAATATGAAGGAGATAATGTCGAAGTAGCCTTTAATCCTGACTTTGTATTAGACGTTTTGAAGAGAATTGACGTGGAAATGGTTTCATTAATACTTAAAGACTCGATGAACCCTGGAATGTTCAAACCTTACACCGACGCACCCGTGGACAATTACATCAATGTCATCATGCCTATTCGTATATAGGTTTAATTGTTTTCTTTAAAATACCTATGTGAATAGATTGTGGAAAACTTAGCTCAGAATTGCTCATCAAAATAAAAAAAAGTAGACGTAAAAGACAATCTACTGATAATTCAACCTGTAAGTCGTTTATAATTAATAGCTTACAGGTTTATTTTATTCAAAATATACTAGTGGTAGTGTTTTGACTCTGATCGTAACAAGTGTAGTTTATCTGTTAATAACTTCAAATAATTTAGAGTTTTCATAGATTTTAGTCTTTTGGTTTAGAAATATTATTGTAGGCAATAACAAAAGGTGTAAGTTTATGGCGCGTTTTCTTGTCACAGGCGGCGCTGGGTTCATCGGAAGCAATATAGTAAGGTCTTTGCTCAATGACGGCCATGAAGTCCGAGTACTGGACGATTTCTCCACAGGAAGGCATACTAACATTGAGGACCTTAAAGAAGATATTGAAGTTTTTGAGGGAAGTATATGTGATGATGATTTATTAAAGACAGTTTTTGAAGGAATTGAATATTGCCTTCATCAGGCCGCAATTCCATCGGTTCCGCTATCAGTTGAGAAACCCAGGGAAACTAATCGTGTAAATGTAGAAGGAACAATCAAAGTATTTCTTGCAGCTCGTGACGCAGGGATCAGACGCGTTGTTTTTGCCTCATCCTCCTCAGTATATGGAAATGTCGAGAAAATGCCCGTAAGAGAAGATATTCCCGTAAATCCTATTTCGCCCTACGCCGTCAATAAAGCCACCGACGAAATGTATGCCAAAGTGTTTTCAGATCTATACGATATGGACATCGTAGCTCTCCGTTATTTTAATGTATTCGGCCCATTTCAAGACCCAAAATCAGCATATGCCGCCGTAGTACCAATCTTTGTAAGAAAGATGCTTGCAGGTCAACGACCCCAAATATTCGGAGATGGCCTTCAATCAAGAGATTTTTCTTATGTGGACAACGTAGTCTCCGCAAACGTAATGGCAGTAACATATGAAAAAGACATTGCCGGGGCCTACAACATAGCGTGCGGCTATACAACGAATCTGATAAAACTTGTGGATTATCTTAATCAAGCATTAGGTACCGAAATTGAAGCAGATTTTTTACCCGAACGAAAGGGTGATATAAAGCATTCCTTTGCCGACATATCAAAGGCCAAACAAACTTTTGGATATCAACCAAAGGTATTGATAGACGAAGGAATAAGAAAAACCGCCGAATGGTACAAAAACTCCAGCCAATGTGAAGATTAACCGGAAACTCGTTGTGAAGCTATAAGTGCCGCTCCAATTGCCCCTGTTATCTGAGCTTCGTTTGGAACTATAACTTTCCCGCCCAGCGTTCTTGATAGTGCTTCCTTCATTCCGGGGACCAGGGCCACTCCTCCGGCGAAAACTACAGGTTTCTCGAAGTTACGTCCCAACATTGCGACCACACGTGATGAAATGGCGTCCTGCACACCGACAACAATGTTTTCAGAAGGAATTCCCGTGGCCAGGAGTCCAACTATTTCAGTTTCAGCAAAAACAACACACATACTGCTTATTGACGAAGGTTCTTTACTCTTTTCAACCAAAGGTCCAAAGTCCTGAAGGTGTACACCCAACTGTGTTGCAACCATCTCAAGAAAACGCCCGGTTCCTGCCGCGCAACGGTCGTTCATGCTGAAGTCTTTAATTCTTCCATCAGAATCAAGGCTAATAACTTTACTATCTTGTCCTCCAATTTCTATTATGCTTCTTGCATCTGGTTCCAGATGAAGGACACCGCGTGCGTGGCAAGTGATCTCCGTCACCGCATCATCTGCGAAACCAATCAAATGCCTGCCATAACCCGTAGCGACAATATACTTTACGGAGTCAATATCTAACTTTTGACTGACCAACAACTTATCAAAAAGTTGGCGTGCCTTTTCTTCTTGCCGAACGCCCTGATCATCAATTATATATGCAATGATTTGAGATGTTTCCGGATCCATAAGGACCAATTTAACCGTCCTGGAACCCGCGTCAATTCCTGCCACTATCATTGTTTTATGATCTTTCCTAAGTCTATTAACGTCTACATTTTGCCGTTTCCATCAGGGCTTCCATTCTGGTTTGCAATCCAGGTTGAATGGAATCCGAAACAGGTGACACCTCTATTTCTAAAACAGGAACATCCAGTTTGGTTTTAATGAGGTTTCGCATTAAATCGCCCTCAGTAGCACAATGGCTTGCTCCTGGGATTCGCGATATGAGCAATACTTCCGAATGATATTCTTTCATTTCATTTATTATTTTTTCAGCTCTTTCGCCGGCCGGGCCTACCATAGGGTCCGACAAGGCCATTCGTGCCAGTGCCTCCATCGGTTCCAAATCCTCTGGTATATGGTCAATAGCGTGACCAAACATGTAGTCCGTTCCACAAATCCGGCCACCGCAGTTTTCCAATAAATTCATAACTCTCAGATCCGCTACAGGGTTGACCCAGAAAACACGTACCGAATCAGGCGGAAGAAGACAGCTTCCTTCTTTTGCGCGGCGTCGCACCTCATCCAGCATTTTTTTGAGAACCAATTCCGCTTCATATCTGTCAGAACAAAAATGAATTGCCAACATTTCCGCTATGAGCATTTCGAGCGCTGGCATCAGACAGGTTTCAGCGCCATAAACTTCGTTTCGCAAGAGTCGCAATGTTTTTCGCACACTGTTGGCTTGCTCAATACCCCCAGCAAGCATTTCATCGCTCAATTTCATTCCAGCAGCTGATTCCAACTCAATCCGCATGCGATTCAACTCAGATTTCACAAAGTCAATTTGTACTCTTGGAGCAAATACTCCATTTGGCAATTCATCTGACGCTTCGCCTGTTTCCGCCTTTCTTCTATGAGGTATTTCCCACCAGGAGATGGGATGATGTAATCCTTCCAACCTTTGCGCTATGGCAGAAAAATCATCGCAAACGGCACCAACACTGCATATTAGGAGGTCGGGAATGGGAAAATGCGCCTCCGTCTCAAAAGCGCCCAACATGGCGCGTACAGGACAGAAAGATTCATCAAAACCCAGTGAATCCGCTATTTCCAAAAGACCGGCACTCAACTCCATCACGCAAGGCAGCCACCACGCGCCGTCTGGGTAGAAAGCGACCACATTTGGAAAACTATAAGCCATCACCGGAACAGTCCCAAGGTCTTTCATGGTTCCTACAATGATCTTTCCAGCCTGGCGCGCGTCTTGAAGACGATCCTCCTCAGTCAGCAGAAAATTCCACAATCTTAGAGCGGACTCAGAATTGTCGAAAAGCAGCTTCTTCAGACGGAGGTCTCCATCTCCAACATGACGGCTGAGAGGCCCTCCATAAGAAGGCTCCTTCATTCCTTCAGCCACCAGGCTCTCATAGCGCCCTTCCCAATCATCGAGTCGTATTCGCCGCGGCTTCACACTCATTGCAGCATCTCCAAAAAAGACTGAATGCGCGAAATGTCCCTCGACTGCATCAACGATCCGTCCGCAACGTCCATTATAAGAACAGGCACCTGCGCCCATTCCTTGAAACGTTGCGCTTCGCCGTGCCATATATCACACCACACATAGTGCCGGAATATGACGGCTTCAACCCTGCGATTTTGCATTTCCTTTGCCAACCAGTCATATAATTTCACGTTCGGCCGTCTGAAGGCGTCAGGAATATTCCAATAAGCGTCCACCAGTGCATCGAAAGGGTCATTAGACGCCCAATCAAAGTCAAAAGGAGCGGGCAAAGTCCTTTCTCCGTTTGTAGTCGCATCCAAAACGATCCGTCCACCCGACTTTTCAATTTCGTCAAAAATGTCCAATTCATGCCGCATAATGGGTCCGCCAAGAATCGCGAGTCGAAGGCCGTCATGTTTGCTTGCCGGTTCTTCAATTACAATTCCGTGCTCATGAAAATTGGCGAGTGTTTCAGAAAACGTTAAAGATGACAGATGTTCGCGCATGTCTCTAATGGCGCTCCTCTTAGCGTCAAAGTCGCGCATATGATCGACAAGAGTTATGGGTTTCGTTCCTCCGCTGTCAATCAGAAAACGAGCCAATCGCTTCAGCTCGGATTTGTAAAGTTCCTTTGCGCTGGCCGTTTGAGTTGTCGGAACGTTAAGAAGAAATACCGGAGCATCAATCAATTCCGTTACCCGTCTCATCTGGTCGCATGCAGTCGTGAATATGAATACATCGGAATCACAAGCTGATCCGGCCTGCAACATTGCTGCGCGCGCATAAGGACAGAGCCCTTCTTTGGTGAATGACGACTGAACATGCTTCACAACCCGGCTGGGCCTGAAGCCGTGAGCGGCCACCCATTCCGGCGGGACAAAAGGACATGTAAAAACTGCTCTCTTCATGGTTCATCCGGTTTTAGCATACTTTTCTAAAACATCTTTTGACAGGATGACAGGATTAACGGTCTCCTAACGGAGCCCATAGATTTGGTATGAGTTTAGTCATCTTGTTAATCAGTTTATAATCTTGAACATCCCATTTCCTCACATAAAACAAATAAAATCAACGCTTGGTGCGCCGATATTTGCAAGCCACATAACCAGCCACAAACCCGTGTCACATACAGGTACATCCCAAATTCTTAGGAATGAAAGGGAGAAAGATTATCTGTTAGGAACATTGTCTTAAACCTTTGTTTACAAGGGCATCGTCACAATTGAAAACATCAAAGCAGCCAAAAGACGCTTCATGATTAACACGATAATAGCCCTCAAAATAAATCCAATTTATCCTGTCATCCTGTCAAAAAACATTTCTTCTTTTTCTGTTCTAGATCAACTTCGAAAGTCGAAAGTACCCTGAAGTCGGAACTGCTCTCTTCCCTTTATAACGTTACTACGTAGTGTCCTTCCTCGAACGTATGGTCTCGAATAGCGCCTCAACCCTCACTGCGATCCGAGACGAATCCGAGGGTGAATAGTCGGTCTCTATCTTCATGTAAGGTAGATCAAGTTCTTCTCTGGCGAGTTTTTCCACGCGATAAGATTCCACGTCGTATGTCAGGCAAGCTTGCCAAATCAGGTCGATGATGCATTCACAGTTATACTCTTTTGCTAAGTTGCTCAGAAGCTCTATTCGAGCATCGTTGGAAGTCATTACCGAACACGGCAGATGAAAATACTTTTCAGCTATCGCTCTGATCGGATCCGGCGCAGTATCGTCGACGTCTTCCAGAATAGGCTTAAGGCCAGTACAGTTTTCCATTGCCACAATGGTTGCGCCGCTTTGTTCAATAATGTCGACTACGCGTTCGACGCCATGTACGATAGGAACTCCCGTCAATAGAACGCGTATGTTCGAGTTCTCGGGAACAGTGCGTGACTTTAGTTCCTCCAACACTTTTTCATACTCGCAAAGATCCAACTCTACACCCGAAATGCTACTCTTCAGTTCAAGAAGTTGCCGGCCAGTCAAGGGAGGGTTCTTCAGCTTCATTAATGAGGCAAGGTCGCGGCGCAGATGCCGCTCTCTGTTCATTAATTCGATTGCTTTGCGTAACCCGTCTTCCGTTACCTCAACGCCGAAACGCTCCTCCAAAACACACTTGAACTTATGAATTTCCTTCAACCAATAATCGAAGGCATCGGTATCATCTTGTTTCTGAGGCAGTTCAAGTACGTATACCTCGCGCGACTCGGCCATAAGTTCATACATCTTCTTCTTACCGTCGCAAGTCGTCTCGGCGACAATTAAATCGGCCATTTCCAAAAAGGGATTTGATTTTTGTACATGGTATCCAAAGGTGGATTTTATAAGAGGACAAAGATTTGAAGGGAGATACTTCTCGGCATCAGGTATTGTCGAGGCTGAACCGCCGCACAGACAAACCGGCACCGCACCGGCGGCCATAATCAGTTCCCGAGGAGTGAATTCGCACAGAATACCCACAATGGGTTTACCCGCATCGCGCTGCGCCTTGGCATAATCAAGACAATTGTCAATCATGTTCCTGAAATGCGCAAAGACACCGCCGTCCTTAGTGTCTTCAGAACCGCAACATTTGGCCATCAGATTCTCTCCCAACTCATTTTTTTCTCGCTATGAAGATGCCCTGCGCAATTTTGTTTTGATGCGCAAGACCGCGCATGAATTCCATTTCCCCACCGAGTTGTTCAAGCATGGGAACATCGAATCCAATAATTTGAAGGGCGTCATAAGTGAGTTGCTTGTTGAGCATGTCAATGTAGAGGTCGATATATGGCGAAAAGCGGCCGGTGTCTTCGGCAGTCAGCACTTCGCAACTATTCTCGACAAGAACATTTGTATAGTCGTCCTGGCTAAACACATTCGGAAACTTCATGAACTGTAACAAGCGTTCAGACTCCTCATTGCTCATCTCGACGGTGCCCTCGACCCAGTCTGTGAAAGCGATCACACCACCAGGCTTGACGATTCTGGCCGCTTCTGAAATGAGTTTTGTCTTGTCAGACACGTAGCACCAGGCGTCTTCTCCCCAAACAAAATCCACACTGTCTGAGGGAAGGTTAGATTCGCATGCATCGGAAAGAATTAAGTCAACCTGCTTTTCGACGCCGTGGCTAATGCAGCGCTGTCTACAAAGTTCCACAACGTGTTCTGTGGCATCCACACCATACATCTTGGCGACATTTCGGAACTTGAACAAGAACCTTATCCCGGCGCCGTTACAGCAGCACAAGTCCAGTCCGACCGACTTCGGCTCTATTCCTGCTCGTTCAGCTAAATCCATGGACGACTGAAACCCACCAATGTGGATTTGTTCACCCATTATGAGTTCCCAAAGATCGCCTTCAGGGCCGCTATAAACCTGTTGTACTTCTGTAAGCCCGATTCCTTCTGTCGATTTCATAAAAAATTACTCCCATTTTGGCCGTTGTTTAATTATCAAGTAATAGGCCAACACAGGAGTTTAGAAAGGACTGAACAATCCAGAAATCTGCCGGTCCACTCCGTGTGGGCCTGTACGGTACATTCACCCGTATTCCAATGGAAAGGTGCAGAGTATTCCACGCGGGTATACTCCGCAGAGGTTTTGTCCATTAATAAGCTTCATCTTTGTATAACTTCCGGATTACATTTGCTTGTCAAATCGAAGATCAGCTCTTTATGTTTAACGCAATTTCCAGAACTTCCTCCATTCGCAAGACTGTGTGAAACTTGATCTTTTTTCTGGCACTTTCAGCAACTTCGTCCAACTCGTTTTGGCACTGTTCAGGCAGGATGATCTCCTTGACGCCGGCTTGGACCGCCGCAAGAACTTTTTCCTTGATACCTCCAACGGCAAGAACGTTGCCGCGCAAAGTGATTTCTCCGGTCATGGCCATCCGGTTCTTAACCCGTTTTCCCGTAAGCAAGGAAACAAGCGCGGTCAGTATAGCCACACCCGCGCTGGGGCCGTCCTTGGAAACAGCACCCTGCGGAACGTGAATATGTATGTCGTAATCGCTGAATCCGTTCTTGCCAATTCCATATTTTTCGGCATTTGAACGTACATAGCTCAGCACCGTCTGCGCGGATTCTTTCATAACATCGCCAAGATGACCCGTCAAAATCAAAATGCCTTTACCCGGCATGCGCGTTGCCTCTATGAACAGAATGTCGCCGCCAGTGGCCGTCCAAGCCAAACCAGTAGCAACACCCGGAATCTTGGTACGTTCCACGGTATCATGAAAAACCTTTTCATTGCCCAGATAATCGCGAAGATTCTTTGGAACAATCTTTATTGCCGCGCGCCGTCCCTGCGCAAACTTTATCGCGCATCCTCTGCACACGTTGGCAATTTCCCGTTCAAGGTTGCGCACACCCGCCTCGCGCGTGTAGAAACTTATGATTTTGCGCAGAGTTGGCGAGGAGATACTCAGTTTATTCGGCTTAATGCCGTGCGCTTCAATTTGACGCGGAACCAGGTATGTCCGCGCAATGCACATTTTCTCTTCCAAAGTGTATCCGGGAATGCGGATGATTTCCATACGATCGCGAAGGGCCCAGGGAATAGTGTCCAGCATATTCGCGGTCGCTATAAACATGGTTTTTGAAAGGTCGAAAGGAACATTCAGATAATGGTCGGCAAAAGTGCTGTTTTGCGCAGGATCTAAAACTTCCAACAACGCCGAGGAAGGATCCCCCCTGAAATCCGAGCCGACCTTGTCTATCTCATCCAACATAAATACGGGATTTCTTGACTGGCACTTGCGAATGTTCTGGATTATTCGTCCGGGAAGCGCGCCAACATAAGTTTTCCTATGGCCCCGGATCTCGGCCTCGTCACGCATACCGCCCAAAGACATCCTGGTGAATTCCCTGTCAAGCGCGCGCGCGATCGACATCCCCAAACTAGTCTTGCCTACCCCAGGCGGCCCAACAAAGCAAAGGATAGGCCCACTTGCATCGGGTTTGAGCTTACGCACGGCAAGATACTCGATAATGCGGCGCTTCACTTTGTCCAGGCCATAATGGTCCTTGTCGAGAATCTTCTGTGCCAAGTTTAAGTCCAACCTGTCGGCCGTCAACACATTCCAAGGCAACTCGACAATCCAATCAAGATAGGTAGTAATTATGTGGTACTCCGCGCTGCTCTCGTGCATCGTGGAAAGCCTGTCCAACTCGCGTTTGGCCTCTTTGTTCACTGCTTCGGGAAGTTTCAGTACCTCAAGCTTCTCCCTGTACTCTTTAAGCGCTGGCCGCTCCTGGTCTGCTTCGCCAAGCTCTTCCTTGATAGCTTCCAGTTGCTGGCGCAAAAAATACTCGCGCTGACTCTTGTCCATGGAGTTTCTGACGTCGTCCTGGATTTTTGAAGATATTTCGCCCAGCTTAATCTCTTTTTCTAAAAGATAGGTGAGCCGCTCAAGCCGCGCCTTTTTGTTGAGCGTTTCGAGAACTTTCTGTTTTTCGATTGAAGAAACTGACAAATTACCCGCGATTAGGTCCGCAAGAAAACCAGGGTCGTGTATGCCTTCGAGTATGCTTGCCGCGCCCTCGGGTATGTTCGGACTCAAATCTATAAGACGTTCCATCTGCTGCTTGACAGTCTTGACGAGCGCATCAACTTGATCGGTCCTGTTTCCAATATCGTCGAGCAATTCGAAGTGGATTACGGTATATGGTTCCCGCGAAACTAGACCGTCCACACGGAAACGTTTCAAGGCTTGAACAACAACCGTCATTCCTCCCTCCGAGGAATGCTGCAACTGAAGCACACGTCCAACGCACCCTATCTCGTAAAGACTGTCCAATCCATCATCCGTGGTTTCGGTTTCCCGGCGCGTCAGAAGAGCAAGCATTTTGTCGCCCATCACAACGTCGTCGATAAGCTTGGCTTCGGCATCGCCAGTGATGCGTATCGGCAGAACCAGCATCGGAAACATCACCATGTCCGTGAGCGTAAGCAGAGGAAGGTTATCCGGATAATCCATACTCTCCTGCGAATTGATTATGTTCTCATCAATGCTCATTTGGAGGGGTTCCTAGGAATGGTTATTGTAAGATATCCGTGTTCGTACTCAGCCTCTATATTGTCCACATCGCACGAAGACGAAAGGCGGATGATGCGTGTAAAATGACCGTAAGGTATCTCCATCTGATGAACGTGACGGGTAGTCTCGGGGATCTGTTTCGGCCTGAAACCGCTAACCTTGAGAAGTTCCCCGTCAACAGAAACATCCGTTCGCGTTTTATCTACGCCCGGCAACTCAACTATTATTATTACAGCGTCATCACGTTCGTAAATGTCCACCAATGGTTGCCAGGACACTGACGAGATTTCGCCCGCCTCACGGCCCAAACCCCCCATTCCGGCGTAACCGTGATTAATAAATGCATTGAAACGTCTCATGTCAATTTCCTCAATTTGATGCCCCTGTCCTTTTCAGTATAGACCCGATGCATTCTTGAAGCAACCCCCTTCAGTATCTATAATCGTTTGCGGACGGGCTTTTGCTTGCCATGCTAGCCCGGATATCTCACCGGTTTTCGTCGCGAAAGCGCGCAGATTGCGTCATATAAAGGCGTTAGCGATGCGAGCCGGGCGAAAGCGTGTAGACACACGTAGAGGTTGGCGAGTAAGATAACGCATTGAGATGGCGTAAGATGCGTGCTTGCAGCAGAAAACCGGTGAGATATCCATGCTAGAACCAAGGACAAGAAAATCGTGAAAAGAATCGTGGTCATACCCACATACAACGAAGCCGAAAACATTGGACCACTCATATCCGCAATAAAGCGGTCCCTGCCGGATCTCGATGTGCTCGTGGTAGACGACGGCTCCCCGGACGGAACTGCCAGGATTGCTTCGGACACTGACGGCGTACACGTGATTGAACGGCCCGGAAAGCTGGGGCTGGGTACCGCCTACATTTGCGGTTTCATGTATGCTCTCGACAAAGGCTACGACCATATCGGCGGAATGGACGCGGATTTCAGCCATGATCCGGCCGTTCTACCGGCGCTATTTGGATTACTGGACAACCACGACCTAGGCATTGGAGCGCGGTACATTCCAGGCGGTGGAACGAAAAACTGGGAATTACGCCGAAGAATTCTAAGCAGGACCGCAAATCTAGTGGCTAAATTGATGTTGAACTTGCCCGTCCACGACGCAACCTCCGGCTACAGGTCATATCGACGCGAAGTTCTCGAAGCAATAGACCTGGACGATCTTAAGTCGGAAGGATATTCGTTTCTCGTAGAAATCCTGTTTAGGGCACATTCAAAAGGCTATAAGATAGGCGAAACACCCATCATTTTTGAAGAAAGACGAAAAGGCGAGTCCAAATTAGACCAGAGCGAAATCTGGAACGGGATTACAAACCTGTTCCGTTTGCGTTTCGGTAATAGGGCAGGTTAACAGTGGCTCGTCATCGTTAGCAATTGGCTGCTCGTTTTGATATCATCTTGTTTTCGGGTGAATTACCGTGGAATTACCCGTAGTACCCTGCTATATGGAGGTTTGAATGAATAGAAAAACCATCAAGAGAGACTTTTTTGTCCTACTCTCATTTCTCATAATATCGACACTTCTTTTGTCAAACGGATTCGTTAATCGAATCTTTGCGCAAGATAAAGAGGTGGACGTATATGAGCAGGTCGAGCCTTTTGCCAACGTCTTGACCGCTATCATGAAGAATTACGTCGAAGATCCTGACGTTGATAAGGTCGTCGAAGGCGCGCTCGGTGGAATGATGCACTCGCTCGACCCGCACAGTTCATATATGTCGGCCAAACTGCTCGAAGAACTCACAGAGGACACTGAAGGTGAATTTGACGGCATCGGTATACACATTATGCAAGACAAGAAAACCGGTGTCATATGGGTGTTCCAGCCAATTTCAGGTTCCCCTGCCGCAAAAGCGGGCATGATAGCGGGTGATAAAATCATTAAAATTGACGGTATCAGCACCGAAGGCATGACTTTGGATGATGCCGCTGACAAGTTAAAAGGCCCGAGCGGAACAATCGTAAACACCACAATACTACGCACTTACGATGAGGAAGGCAGGAAGCCTGAAGAGTTTGAATTCGACATCAAACGCGGTAAGATCCCGCTCGAAAGCATCGCAGAGCAGCGACTATTGAAAGGCGGAATAGGCTACATAAGACTCACAGATTTCAAAAAAAAGAGCAGCAGGGACATAAGAAAGGCGGTGAAGGAGCTTGGCGACCAGGGCATGAAGTCGCTGATTCTTGACTTGCGATGGAATACAGGCGGATTGCTGACTGCATCGAGCGAAGTGTGCGAGATATTCCTGCCCATCAGAACACTTGTTACGTATACAAAGGGCCGAGCAGACAGCAACGGCAATTCCAATGGCACGAGATTGCGCACCCAAAGGGCCCCCGCTTTGCCCCAAGACTTCCCGATGATAGTGCTGGCAAACGAAATCTCCGCCAGCGCGGCAGAAATAGTCACGGGAGCATTGCAATACTACAAGCGAGCGCTCATCGTGGGTGTGAAAACCTACGGAAAAGGCAGTGTTCAGACAATAATACCGCTACGGCGTCCCAAAGGCAGCGCCCTGCGGCTCACCACCGCATTGTATTATACGCCTGCGGACGTGACCATCCACGAGCGGGGAATAAAGCCTGATGTACCCGTTCCAATGGAAAGATCCGTTTGGGCAAAGCTATGGCTGCAAATGTACGCGTCTTACCGCAGGAATCCAGGTCTGGACACCTGGAACCACGGAAGCGTAACAGGTAACACCGAAGGCGAAGTGGACTCCGAAGGTGTAGTGCTCATCGAAGGTGAAGTGGACTCCGAGGGTAAACCCTTGGATTTTATCGAAGATATCCAACTGCAAAAAGCGGTCGAACTATTGTCCGAAGGTGTGCCATTTTCCGAACTGATAGCCGCCAATCACAAAAGCATTCAAGAAACTCAGATTGCGGTCGTGCCAAAGGAAGAGTCCCAAAAGATCGAGCAGGATGCCGACAGTGGGGTACTGAATGACCGATAGCCGTATCGATGGCCGCGCCATGAACCAGATCAGGACGGTTACACTTGAATCCGGGTACACAAAGCATGCCGAAGGCGCGGTACTGGTTTCCGTGGGAGACACCAAAGTTCTTTGCACTGCGTCGGTTGAAGAACGCATACCGCATTGGCTCAAGGGCAGAGGATCAGGTTGGGTAACCGCCGAATACGCTATGCTCCCCAGATCCACCGGTTCACGAACAAACCGAAATTCGGTAAACAAAGGACGCGCACTGGAAATAAGCCGCCTGATTGGAAGATCTCTTCGTGCGGTGGTCGACCTAAAAGCTATCGGTGAACGGCAGATCACCCTGGATTGCGATGTGCTTCAGGCCGACGGCGGTACCAGGTGCGCAGCCATCTGCGGAGCATATGTCGCGTTACATGATGCCCTGAAAGGACTTATCGCTAAAGGCGCATTGAAGGAAATGCCCATGACCGGCATGTGTGCCGCGGTGAGCGCCGGCGTCGTGGACGGACAACCCATGCTCGATTTGTGCTATGAGGAAGACGTCAAAGCGGATGTGGACATGAACGTCATAAGCAAGGACGATGGAAGAATAATCGAGATACAAGGTTGTGCGGAGAAAGAACCGTTCTCGCGCGAACTGTTGAACCAGCTCCTCGACCTGGCTGAAGCCGGGAACACAGAACTTTTCAAGGCGCAGAAAAAGGCGATGAGCAGTGAGTAGAATACTGCTAATCGGCACGGGTAATCTGCACAAATTCGGGGAATTATCCGAACTCTTGCAAGGCGTACCCTGGGAATTGAAAGCCCTTGGCGATTTTGACCAAATTAGCGAGCCGGTGGAAGACGGTGAAACATTTGAGGTAAACGCGCTTATAAAGGCCCGATATTTCAGCAAGCATTTCGACATTTGTTGCGTCGCGGACGATTCAGGATTGCAGGTGGACGCCCTGGATGGAGCCCCCGGCATATATTCGGCAAGATACGCTGGAGAGGGTTGTACTTACAAAGACAACAACGCGAAACTCTTGGACGCCCTGGACGGAAACCCCGTCAGAAGCGCCCGCTTTGTGTGTTGCGCGGCATTTGTAAACCCAAACGGCCAACATCACGTGGAAACCGGAACTATCGAAGGGGCTATAACTGAAGAGTGTCGCGGCGACGAGGGATTCGGCTACGATCCGATGTTTTTGCCGGCGGGCCAGGACGCGACATTCGCAGAAATGCCCTCTGAGAAAAAGCAGGCAATTAGCCACCGGGCAAAGGCATTCCAAAAAATGAAAACGTATCTGGAAACCTAACCGTGAAAATGCTTTATACAACACCTGAGGGAATCGCCAAGGCCATCGAAGCGCTTCACGCAGGTCAAGTCGTGGCATATCCAACCGAGACTGTATACGGACTTGGAGTAGACCCATTTCAGGACAGCGCAATGGACAAGCTCTTCAAGGTCAAGCAAAGAGACGCCAACAAACCAGTTTTATTGATAGTGGCGAACAAGGGACAATTGAACGGCGTCGTCTCTGAGATATCCGAAAAAGCAGCACGGTACATGGAAGAGTTCTGGCCTGGCCCACTTTCGCTGCTGTTGCCGAAAGCGGATGAGTTACCCGATAAAGTCACTGCAGGAAGCGAAAAAGTCTGCGTGAGATGTCCAGCCTCAAAAACCGCGAAACTTTTGTGCGAGGCTTTCGGTGGAGCAATAACGTCAACCTCTGCCAATTTATCCGGTTCAGCGGCTGCTCGTTCATTATCGCAGATCATGTTGCCAGGAGTTTTATTCGGGTTAGATGGCGGAACACTGGAATTGAATCCTCCCTCAACAGTGTTTGATCCTGATACAGGTCAAGTGTTTCGCGAGGGGGTCGTGCTTGAGGAAGACCTACTTCTATCTCAATAAGAATACGGGGGAATGCTAAATGAAGTTCAACGATAAAAGATATGACAACATGTCGTATCGCCGTTGCGGTAACAGCGGACTTTTGCTGCCGGCGGTCTCCTTGGGACTGTGGCACAATTTTGGCACGAACGCCGACCATGAAAATTGCCGGCAAATGTTGAAGACCGCTTTTGATTTAGGTATTACTCATTTTGATCTGGCAAATAACTACGGACCTAAAGGCGGATCCGCCGAAGAGCGGGCAGGAAAAATACTGAAAGAGGACTTCGCCCAACATCGCGATGAGCTAATTATTTCCACAAAAGCTGGATACCACATGTGGAACGGACCCTACGGTGAATGGGGAAGCAAAAAGTATCTTGTGTCCAGTCTCGACCAATCGCTCAAACGGCTCGGCCTGGATTATGTAGACATTTACTATTCGCACAGGGCGGATCCGAAGACCCCGATGGATGAAACAATCGGAGCTTTGGATCAAATTGTGAGGCAGGGCAAGGCACTGTATGCGGGCGTTAGCAACTACTGGGGCGATTATTTCGTGCAAGCCACGGAAACCGCCAAACGTCACGACTGGACACCTATCACTATCCATCAGCCCCCATACAACATGTTCAATCGACGCCTCGAATGGGATTCAATCGAAGATACAGGAAAGCACGGAGCCGGAACCATAGTCTTTTCGCCCTTAGCCCAGGGTATGTTAACGAACAAGTATCTCGACCCAAATAATCCGATTCCAAAGGATTCGCGTGCCGCCGATCCGGACGGGTTCTTGCAGGAAACTGCCGTTACTGCCGAAAATGTCCAAAGCGCGCGAAAGCTCGCAAAGATTGCCGAAGCGCGAGGACAAAGCATGGCCCAATTGGCAATAGCGTGGGTGTTGCGAGATGAGCGCGTTACCAGCGCACTAATTGGAGCAAGCAGGCCCAGCCAAATAACAGATTGCGTTGAGGCGCTGGATAACTTACAGTTTAGCGAAGATGAACTTGCGGAGATCGACGCAATTTGCCCACAGAGGAAGTAATTAGTTTCTGTTGCGGAAAGGGTGTTTTGTCCCGGAGGGACATTTGGTAATAGCCCAGCAATTTATTGCTGGGATCCCGAAATAAGAAATGGAAGTCCCGAAGGGACGGTTGAAAAGGGAAGCATTTATTGCCTCCATGGCCGTTTCAGCCGTCCCTCCGGGACTAAAAAAAGGGAGTGTTCTTTTCCCACCGTTAAAACGGTGGGCTATTATCAGTCGTCCCTCCGGGACTTTCGCAGCAGAAACTAATTGAAGTGACACGGAGGAACACATGAAGATTGCGTTTGGATGCGACCACGCAGCCTTTGAAGGGCCGGAAGCTTATAAATCGGCGATAATCGAGCATCTTGAGAGCAAAGGACATGAAATTGTCGATTGCGGAACTGACGGACCCGAATCGGTGGACTACCCTGATTTCGGCCGGAAAGTAGGAGAAGCAATCACAAACGGCAGCACCGAGCGAGGCGTTCTGCTGTGCGGAACAGGGATAGGTATTGCCATTGCCGCAAACCGCATTTCCGGAATTCGCGCAGCGACGTGCGCTACCCCATACATGGCAAAGATGGCGAGAGAACACAACGACGCAAACGTAATTGCTCTTGGACGAAGGGTGTTGACGGTGCAGGAATGCCTGGAACTCATCGATATTTGGCTTGAAACGCCTTTCAACGAAACGGAACGGCATAAACGCCGCGTGGAAAAAATGGGTTGAAAACTAATGAGCGTACTAACTCCAAAACAAATTGTTGAAGAACTCGATAAATACATAATCGGCCAGGACGATGCCAAGAAAAAGGTAGCCGTCGCGTTGCGAAACCGTTGGCGGCGCCAGCAGTTATCGAAAGAAATGCGCGAAGAAGTCATGCCAAAAAACATCATCATGATCGGGCCCACAGGCGTAGGCAAAACAGAAATAGCAAGGCGGCTATCGAAACTCGCCGATGCGCCGTTCATAAAGGTCGAAGCGTCAAAGTTCACTGAAGTCGGATATGTGGGTCGAGATTGCGAGTCTATGATTCGTGAACTGACCGAAGTTGGCGTGAGTATGGTGCGCGCCGAAATGAACGAGCGCCTGATACCAAAGGCGAAAGAAAAGGCCGAAAAACGTTTGCTGGACCTGCTTCTGCCTCCACGTCCACAAAAACCCGAGCGCGTGTTTCATCCAAACGATCCAAGGGCGGGAGACGAAGGGCCAGCCTTGGTAACTCAGGCCGATGAGGCGGAGAAGCATACCCGCGAGGTCATACTCAAGAAGCTCAGAAAAGGCGAACTGGACGAGCGCGAAATCGAGATGGACGTTCAGGAAACCACACCAACGTCGATGATGCAGGTCTTCTCGAATTCGGGCATGGAAGAAATGGGCGTGAACATTCAGGAAATGTTCGGAAAACTTATGCCGCAGCGCCGTAAACGTACAAAGATGTCCGTCGCGGACGCGCGGGAAAATCTCGAACAAGAGGCGTTGCAAGACCTCATTGATATGGACGCCGTAGTAGCCGAGGCTATCAAACGCATTGAAAACGACGGCATTGTGTTCCTGGACGAGATAGACAAGATTGCAGGCCGCGGCGGTGGTGGAAAATCAGGGCCGGACGTTTCGCGTGAGGGCGTACAGCGCGATATACTACCCATCGTCGAGGGGTCGACGGTCACGACAAAGTACGGACAAGTTCGTACTGATCACATTCTGTTCATTGCCGCTGGGGCCTTTCATATGACCAAAGTGGCCGACCTTATTCCGGAACTGCAAGGCCGCTTCCCGATACGGGTGCAGTTGAACAGTTTGTCAGCGGAAGATTTCGAGCGCATTCTTATTGAACCCAAAAACTCATTGATCAAACAGTATGAAGCATTGCTCGATGCCGAAAAAGTAACAATCAAGTTCACGAAAAAAGCAGTCAACGCAATAGCCACAATATGCCGGCGTGTGAATGAAGAAACCGAAGACATCGGCGCCCGAAGGCTCCACACTATAATGGAATATCTCCTTGAAGACATATCCTTCAACGCCCCGGAACGCCAAGGCGACAAAATAGTCATTGACGCCCCGGAAGTCGAAGAGCGCCTCGAAAAAATTGCCGAAGACCGCGACCTGAGCAAGTATGTGCTGTGATCCGCTTCGAAGCATTCAAGAAACTTGGCGTAGCCGTCGCCGCAATGTCAGATAAAAGTGACGGCGACTGTGGTCTCGGGGGAAACAACCAAAGCGAAGGCGCTCATGTTTTAAGCAGAAAGCATTTCTGTGAATCCTGCGGATCAAACTACGAAAACATAGTCTCCGCCAAACAAGTCCACGGAAACAAGGTAGCATGTGTCGGCGAAGAGGACCGCGGAAAAGACCGCCAATGGAAGACTGCCCTCGACGACACGGACGGCCTCGTCACCAACATCGCCGGAATTACCCTCGCAATCACAATCGCGGACTGCGTTCCGGTTTTCATATATGATCCCGTTCAAAAGTGTGGAGGCGTAATACACGCAGGCCGTGAAGGTACTTTCAAAAAGATCTCGGCAAAAGCCATCGAAGTACTAACCGGCGAATACGCCTCAGACCCTGCCAACATTCACGCCGTCATAGGTCCGTCAGCCGGGCCATGCTGCTACGAGGTGTCGCAGGAACTGGCCGACGCCTTCTCAAAAGCAGGACTTCCCACAAAAGGCCGCAACCTAGATTTGTGGGCTGCAAACGCCCAACAATTAGCAGCGGCAGGCCTCCCTCAATCCAGCATCACAATTTCCCGCCACTGCACAATATGCACAGACGATTTCCATTCGCATAGAGCCGACCCAAAAGCAGGACGCAACATAGCCCTTTTTATGTTGTGACGGAGCGTTCAGCGCCTGGCCGTTTTTAACGCGTCCGCTAATGCCGATATACCTTCCTCATCAAACCGCCCGCTGTATCTTATCCGCACATAATCGAGAAACCACCCTGCCGCGCCAATCACAAACTCATCTTCGTGTTTTTCAGCGCTAATCCTGTTCGCAAACTGCGACAACGTTTCGTTAGCCCCACGCTTCAAATCGAGTTGCCGCAATCGCCCGTCCATAGTCGCCAGCATTCTGTGTAGTGCAAGGATGTCCGGATTTGTGATGATGGCCCCTTTTCTGCGTCGCCGCATAAATTGCCGGACGATCAAAACGAGGAAGAAAGTCGTCAAAGCGAGAATCCCAGGCAGGGTGGTAACGAGCCGAGCCAACATAGAGAAAAGTAAAAACATAAATTCCTTCAACGTTGCCTTGATGCTGCCAGTACGGAATGCGGCTATCACGGCTTGTATCCGCCGTTTGAATGCGTCCCAGGCATAACCGCTTCCGCCCGCCTGTTCACCCTCCGAAGAAGGGACACCCTCGGCAACCGTCGCCTCGACCATAATCCACCCATATTCGGGGTCATAGGCCTCCACCCATGCATGCGCGTCCCCATTTCGCGCCATCCAGTAACGGCCATAAGGATTCCATTCGGACGCAACAAATCCCGTAACATAGCGGCACGGCACACCGCCTAAGCGAAGCAGGATCGCCGCTCCAGACGCAAAATATTCACAGTGACCCGGCGGCTGCCGTGTCAAAAAGTAAGTGAGAGGATCCTCGTCTTTGGGAATGTCTATCCCGATCTCGTATTTGTAGTTTTCGCTGAAGTACGAGACAACAGCGGCAATCTTTTCTCCGGTGTTTTCGGCGTCTTGAAATAAATCCTGAGCAAGTTTATGGATCCTGGGAGCAAGGTCGTCGGGAACTTGCATCAATCGCGATGCATACTCTTGAGAAATTTCGTCAACTGCATCTTCTTCTTTTCCCGGCTGCGTATAGCCGCGATAGTATAGGCCCTTTCGCAGTTTCTTTGAGTGCAGATTACCATGCTCATCAACCGTCATCTTATCCACGGATGATTCTGAATAATTGACTCCCAGAGGCGCGAAAAAAGTGCCTTCAGCATCCAGTACAGGCCATATTTCAAGTGATGAATGCATTCCGGACGTTGCGCTGCCTTTCAAGGAAAAGACATTAAGTTCGGTGTCGGCGGCCGGTAGTCCAGGAGGCCGTATTTGTTGCGGTGAAAGTTCGACTTCGTGATCCCGGTTCACGCGCCAATATGGCGGGTCGTAATCATCGTGAACCCGGCCACGAAGGTAACCGGGAACGCTCTTGGAAAAGATGCGCAAGGCCGTGGCCCCTTTGTCCATACCTTTCATGTCAGCCACGCTTCCAAGCTGCGACTGTGTCGAGAACCCAATCTGCTGCCGGTTTAATCTGTTCCTCGTAAGGTTGACAAAAGTTGACTCGATATCGTTGCTGAAATAATGCACTGAAAGCGTGACTCCGCCACCGAGGCACAAGGAAAGTGCCAACACGGCCGCACTGAGCCGAAAACGAAGGCGGTCATGCTTTTGCGATGAGTTCGGCAGCTTCTCGCGGGAAATGTAGAAGTATATTGCCGCCAATACCAAAAAAGTGAAAGCGCATATTACATACACAAGTTCCTCCTTGGGCCAACTTGGCAGCATTCCGGCGGCGAAAGCCCCTTGCGGAAACATGTCGCCGGAGCAGGCTATTACCGCCGTCCCCCCAACAGGCATAAGGATCGAAAGCTTGCCTCGATTGGAAATCAGCAGTTGAAGGACCTGCAGCAACAAAAAGTACTGAGCGAAGGCATAATTAAGTCCCGAAGCAAGGACAATCGAACGGCCAAAGGTATCCAGCAGAAAAATGCGCCACTCGAGGATCACGGGAAGGGCCATAGCGACCGCTATTACAAGCCTTCTGTCGCCTGAAATACGATACGGAAACCGGACAAGCAGCGCAACAATCGTAAACAAGCTGATGAAAATCGCAAAGTAGATTTCCTGGAACAAAAAAGCTACCAGGAATATCTGCAAGACAATCATGAGCAGGGCTATAGCGCGCTGAAGTGTCATAAGACTTCTATCCCGCCGCCCATTATATCGGATGGCTTGTAATGTGTGATCCCATAAACACCGTCTGCCTGTTCGACCGGTCTGGAGGGTTTAGAGTCTCTTACAATGTATACCTTCACCCGGCTGCCGGACTCGACCGCTGCCCGCACAAGATCCTGACGTTCCTTGTCCCAATCGAGAAATACGCATATCGTCGTCGAAATGTTGGCCAACTCATCGCATAGCGCGGGAGTCACAACGTCGAATGGACTCTTCCGGCAAGGATCGACACAAGCCAAAATCTCAAGAACATTCTCAAAATGGGCCGTATGACGTCCCGCACGGAACACATGCAGCTTGGGGCCCGCGGCAAATATGTCTATAACGTATTCGCCGTTGGACAGGGCATCCGCAATTGACGCGGACAAGCTTATTGCGGCCTCCAGATCTGGAAATCCGCTCGGTTTAGGCACCCGGAATCGCGGCACATAAGTGTCAAGCACAAGCGCCACACGGCAATAATACTCCTCCTGATACTCGCGCACCACAGGCGTGCCCAGCCGCGCCCAGGCCCGGTGGTCAATGTGGCGCAACGTGTCCCCAGGCTGAAATTCGCGGTTGCCGATGTACTCAGGCGACTCGCCCACATTTGAAGACAACGCAATTCCGCCCGGCTGATACTTGGCGCTAACAGGAACATCAATTTCAGATACCCTATGAAAACTTGGAAGCACCATCAACGCCCTGCCGTGGTCCGTTGCGGAATTTCCCCTCAGCCGCACCTTTGTACGATAAAGATTGAAAGGAAATGTGGAAAAGAGGGAAAGCTTAGGCAGCGGATAAAGCCCTCGCCGCAAAGGCTTTAGAGTAACAGGGACCGTATTCGTTTCGTCCACACCCAATACCGGCAGAGTTCGTTGAATATCCTGTTGCCTGATTGGGCCAAGTATGCTGAAATATCCCGCCGCCAAATCGAAAGCGGGCCACTTGCCCAGATTCCTTATCCGAAACTCACCCGTCACCGGCTGGCCCGCTATTGCCTTGTCAGGAAAATCACCGTCCAAGCGCAACTTTGGCCGCAGCACGAATCCCGCGAAAAAGGCTATTGCCGCAAGCCCGCACAACGCGCACAACAAATGATATACGGGCACCATGAGAGAAGAATTAGCAATTGATATCGAAATCAAGATACCGCCCCACAGAAGTTTGCCCTCGCGTGTGCTCTTGTAAAACCACACGTAGCGTGTAAATGGCCCAAATTTGTGGCGCGGTTTCTTTCTCATGTCGGCACTTTCACTTGTCCAATTATGTCTT
>SDBV01000790.1_pt1 | contig 46044 bp, 31 predicted proteins | sample 2277081 | NCBI WGS metagenome assembly SDBV01 (sample SAMN10402039, study PRJNA504765) | marine sediment metagenome | isolation source: marine sediment core GS10_PC15, 223 cmbsf | place: Arctic Ocean: Southern Knipovich Ridge | collected 2010
TGGGCGTCCGTCACGGTCAGGGTCAGGGGGTAGACGCCGGTGCCGGTGATGCCGAAATGAGTGTTGACGTCGTCCCAGGTCAAGTTGACGATGGCGGCGCTGCCCGCGTTGTAGGACCGGTTGGGGTCGTCGCGGAGGGACCACAGGTAGTTCGCCATGTTGTCGGGGCCGGACGAGCCGCTGGCGTCGAGGCTGAACCCACCGCCAATGCGCACGAGGTAGGGTCCGGAAGGATAGGCCACCGGCGTGCCGTCGAACAGATAGGCGGCCCCGGCGTCGACCGCGACCGAGAAGATCAACTCGGTGTCGTGCTGAGGCGCCCCGACGAGGACGTTCCTGCCCACCCCCGCCACGGAGTGGCCGAACTTGTCAAAGTCGGCCGGCGTGGGATTCAGGTACGTCGCCAGCAGTGCCCCCGTCGTGCCGTCGAACAGATAGGCGGCCCCGGCGTTCGTCGCGCCGGTGTCGTCGCGATCCGCCCCGACGAGGACGTTGCCGCCCACCCCCGCCACGGACGCGCCGAACAAGTCATACGTGGCCGGCGTGGGATTCAGGTACGTGCGCAGCAGTGCCCCCGTCGTGCCGTCGAACAAATAGGCGGCCCCGGCGCCGACCGCGCCGGTGTCGTTGCCAGGCGCCCCGACGAGGACGTTGCTGCCCACCCCCGCCACGGACCAGCCGAAGCTTTCATCCGCGGCCGGCGTGGGATTCAGGAACGTGTGCAGCAGTGCCCCCGTGGTGCCGTCGAACAGATAGGCGGCCCCGGCGTTGCTCGCGCCGGTGTCGTCGAGAAACGCCCCGACGAGGACGTTGCTGCCCACCCCCGCCACGGACGAGCCTAACCAGTCACCCGCGGCCGGCGTGGGCTTCTGGAACGTGTGCAGCAGCGCCCCCGTGGTGCCGTCGAACAGATAGGCGGCCCCGGCGTTGCTCGCGCCGGTGTCGTCGAAATACGCCCCGACGAGGACGTTGCTGCCCACCCCCGCCACGGAGCGGCCGAAATAGTCCTCCGCGGCCGGTGTGGGATTGAGGAACGTGCGCAGCAGTGCCCCCGTCGTGCCGTCGAACAGATACGCGGCCCCGGCGTTGCTCGCGCCGGTGTCGTCGAAATACGCCCCGACGAGGACGTTGTTGCCCACGCCCGCCACGGAGACGCCGAACCAGTCACCCGCGGCCGGCGTGGGCTTCAGGAACGTGCGCAGGAGTGCGCCCGTCGTGCCGTCGAACAGATAGGCGGCCCCGGCGCTGGTCGCGCCGGTGTCGTCGCTAGGCGCCCCGACGAGGACGTTGCCGCCCACCCCCGCCACGGAGACGCCGAACTGGTCCCTCGCGGCCGGCGTGGGATTCAGGAACGTGTGCAGCAGGGCGCCGTGCGCGGAAGGCGGGCCCAGGGCCAACGCGACCACCAGCGCCATCGCCGACGTCACCGCAGGTTTCATCGTGCCATTCATTGCTCTTCCTCCTTCGGATGGGCTTTACGCCTTTCCTTTGGACCCAGAGGTCCCATTGGACACCTGGTCGGCCGCATTGGGTGGCCCTTTCGACGATGATCATGCCTGCCTTATTGCTTCCTCCGCCGTCGAGCGGCGACTGATAGGAATTTCAATCAACCCTGAGCTTAGGGTACGAACCCAGGGTTGTCAATCAACGGTCGCAAAAACAAGCCTGCAAGTGGGGCGGTGGATATCCGGGTGGGGGTGCCGGGGCGTTTTTCGCGCCCCGTCGAGTTGACCGGGCCCACCAAGGGCCTCTACGGAGTCACTGCAGTTCACGAGGCTCGTCGAGTTTCTGCTCGTCCAGCAGCGCATCGACCAGCAACCGGATTGATGATAGCGGGGTCTTCAATTCGACGGGGACTGGCTCCGAGCCGCAACACGTGACAAACCCGCGGAAAGAACGACATCGGCTGGGTGCCTGTCCCCTTTTTCCACGGGGCCCGAAATCGCCGCGCGAAAATGGGGACAGGCACCGTCGGCAACGCGCAAAGGCGCGGAAAAAGCAGAACCTCGACGGAGCCAGTCCTCATTTTCGGGCTCCCGCACGTACAGTCTGAGTAACCGCCAAACCGCTCGAGTCTCTACAAATGATACGGGCAGGATGTTACGGGCGTGTTACGTGCGTGTCCTTTGCGTGTCCTTTTCGGGATTAATCGGCGCGCACGGGGAGCGTGAAAAAGAGGGTGCACGAGGCCCGGTGCCTACTCCGCCAGCACCAGCCGGTAGACCGACAGCCCGTAGGCGTGACGCTTCGACGAGTTATCGAAGGCTGCGCAGCCGAACGGAATCGACTGGCCGGGGACGAACTTTGCGTCGGTCGGGCGGCCGTCTACGCCTTCGTGGCCGGTGTCGAGCTTGCGGCGGATGTACAATTGCCAGCGGCCGGCCTGGTGACGCGACATGCATTGGACGTCACCTCGATCGCCCCGGGCGGCCGACGCCACGATGCCCGGTACAACGGTCCCCTCCGGCATCCCGGCCAGGATCTCTGCGCCTTCCTGGGAGTCGTAATCGACCTCTTGTTCGGTGGGGATGATGCCGTCCCTGATTTCCCTGGCGTGGCGCGACAGCCAGCCCGGGTGAGTGCCGTCCACGGAGACGTTCTTTTTGTATCCGCCGCCAGTCTTGGGATCGCCGTGCCGGCCAATGTCCTTGGCCGAGAAGTCAAGTTCCGCCCAGTACTTATCGTCGACCTGGCCGCACGGATCGGTCCGCGTGCTCTTCCAATGCCAGACGTCGACGATCCTGCTGCAGCCCTTGTACCCGTACGCCCGACCGCCGCCGGCGTGGCAGGACAGCGCGCAGCCGAACAGCTCGAACCGCCAGTCCGGCTCCGCCGGAAAAATCAGCGAGAACTTGTCCTCGTAGTAATGGCTTTCGTCGTCGGGATTGACTACCAGGCGTTTCCAGCCGTGGGACGTCTTTCTCCAGGGCATGTCGCGACGGTCCTCGGTGGGGTCGTCCCACTCGGCCAACACGAACAACTCCCGGCCATCGTGCAGCGCCCGCAAGGTCACCTGCGTACGGCCGCCCTTGAAGCCCAGCCCGCCGGCCAGCTCGATTCGCAGCGGCTGAACGTCTTCGCCTTCCCAGGGAAGCTTGTCCAGCTCGCCGGTCTCTACTTCAGCGCGCGGAATTCGCTTGGCCTTCAGATCTCGCCAGGAGGGATGGGCCGGCAGGCCGTTGAGCACCAGGCAGGTGGTCAGGAGCACCACGGGAATAAGGTACACAAGATGCATCCATCGGGCCTGCGCCCACGGATGAAACGCCGGCACCAGCGCCCGCCGACGCAGAGTCAGACCTCGCAGCGCATGCCAGATGAAAACCAGCGGCAGCACGAACAGTCCCACCACGAAGTGGACCCACCGGGAGGTCAGATAGACGGCCGGCGGCCAGGGTGCCCACGGCAGACTGGGCCAGGTCATCAGCAGCACCCCGCTCAGCAGCAGTGCCAGGGAGCCGACCAGCAACACCAAGTGCGTCGGCCGGAACTGCGGTCGGTTTCGCAGGTAGACCCATGAGGCGGCCAACACCGCCGGTGAAAAGACCAGCGAAGCCAAGGTGTGGTACAGGTGCACTCGTCCGGGCCAGAAGAACCGCGGCAGCACCCCCCTAAAAAGCGACCACTCGGGCGAAGATATGGCGTGCAGACTCAGGCCGGTAAGCGCCAGCACCACCAGGCTTGGGCCCAGCAGCCAGTGCAGCACCCGGAACAGGTGGGGACAGTAGAGGCCGTTGTTCTGGCGGCAGGCGCCGGTCGGCGGCAGCACGGCCAGGGGGTCGTTATCGCTCGTCATTCAGTAGTTCCAAGTTTGAGCGACGGGTGGCACGGTTGGCTTGTCCAACCGTGTTTCCCGCACTGCTGGACAAGCCAGCAGTGCCACCCAACGTGTCAAACGAGTTGAAATGAGACACTAGTCTTCGGCGACTAGTTCAATACCACACAGCACCGGCGGCAGGGATCCTTGCCGGCCGCCGGGCGCAAGCGACACCTTCAGTACGTCGATCACTTCGACGCCCGTAAACTGCTTTACCACCGCACGGTTGGTGCCGCCGGCCGCCTTCACCACGTCGAAGCCCTCCAGGACCCGCTGGTCTTGCAGCGAGACGTCGAACAGCCGCTGGCCTGGCGTCAGGTCGTCCAGCTCGGCGAAGTGCAAGCGCACGGTGTACTTGCGCGGCTGCGTCTGATCCTTTGCCAACGTGATCGCGACGGACCGCACACCGCGCACCCCCGAGGCGGCCACCCAGTCGAGCTCCCCGGCGTCGGCGTGGGCCTCGACGTGCGAGCTGTGGTAGCGGAAGTAGTCGGCCGGGTCCGCCTCGAGCTCCAGCGGAAGGTCCGGCGAGTGCCCGCCCCGGCTGGGATAATCGAGCCAAAGGGTCCCGCCGGCGGCCAGCCGATCGCCCGGTGCGCCGAAGTTGATCCCCACTCGGCGGACCGGCTTGCCGTCCCAGTCGAACGAGTTGAAGGTCCAGACCTCCACTTCCGGGTCATGGACCAGCGCCAGCGAGGTCTGATTCTGGTATCGGCACCGGCAGGTTCGGGTGTATTCCGGCGCGTTGAGCAGGCCGCCGGCCGCGATCAGGTTGGATGTACAGCTAGACTTGAACCCGCCGAAGTTCCCGGTCCCGCCGTCGTTGGCCAGGTCGTAGAATCCGGCGGCCGCCGAGCGGAAGGTGATCAGGTGCTCGCTGGCCACGGCGGTGTTGCAGCCGTAGTTTCTGGTGAATTTCCAGGGGAGTGGCTGGCCGGTCAAGGGATGCTTGCGGATCTTGGGCTGGCCGGTCAACAGCGAGTAGGCGGGCCCCTGGGTGATGATCGTGTCGTGGTGCAGCAGGCACGGCCCGGCGTGTTTCAGCCCAAGGTTCTTCCAGATCACCTGGCCGTCGGCGCCGCGATAGGCGACCATTCCGGTGTCGGCCTCATCCCTGGCCCGGTCGCGGAAGGCACTTCCGGCCTGGAGCAAAACGTCGTGTTCGGTCGAGTAGTTGAGGAACGTGCCGAAGACGTCCGCATCGGTGCTCCAGATTTCCTTGCCGGTGCGGACCTCCAGGGCCATCAGCCGGGGCCGGTAGTCGGCCAGCGACACGCCACGGCGATTGAGGGTCTCCCGTTTGGCCTGCGACATTCCGTCGATGCAGAATACCTTGCCCGCCCCCACCGCGATGTTGTTGTGGCGGAAACCGTACTTGGCCTGGCGATCCCAAAGCCTGTCGCCGGTCTTGCGGTTGATGACAACCAGGCGTCGACTGGCGGAGGAGTGCTGCACGGGCGAGAGCATCTCCTTGACCGACGCCGGAGACCGGGCGGGGACGACGGGAGTGGAGGTGACGATCAGCAGGTCTTTCCAGGCGGCGATGTGGCCCCAATGGGGCCGTTGCCCGTCGGGACCGGGTTGCGGCTTGAACTCCCTGGTGGTTTCGCCGTTGGTCGGGTCCAATTCGAGAATCGCGCCGCCGTAGACAACGTACACCGCATCTTCCAGCGAGACGTAGTTTCCGCCGATCTCTCCGGCACCCGGGTGGTGGCCCGTAATGTCGTAGAACTTGCCCAGATCCGGTAGTTGTCTCTGCCACAACAGGCGGCCGGTGTAGATATCCAACGCGCGGAGCATGTGGCCGCCTTCGATCAGCAGCCGGCCGCCGGCCACCTGTGGCGAGGGGCCGTGACCGTGGCGGGGCAGAACCTCGTCGTTCGGCGGCCCGCCGAACCACAACAATCCCAGCGGGGCCTTCACCCGGCGGTCTCGCGAGACCACGCTCTGTGCCGCATCGGCGTAGTTGTGGGTCCAATCGGCCGCGCCGCTCAGCGGACCCTCGCGCACCAGCAGCGACCATTTCTCGCCGGCAGGCTTCAATCGGCCGCCGGCCAGGCGGGCCCGTTTGAACGCGCGTTGAAGTCGCTTGGCATCGACCTGGAGGCAGGCCACCCCGCCGTAAGGTCGCAAGGCGGCGAAGGCGGCGCGGAGAAACGGCACGGCTCGCTTCCGACCCGCCGCGCGGAGGTCCTCCGACACAATCAAGCGGAGGTCCTCCGACACAATCAAGCGGAGGTCCTCCGACACAATCAAGCGGAGGTCCTCCGACCCAATCAAGCGGAGGTCCTCCGACCCAATCAAGCGGAGGTCCTCCGACACAATCAAGCTGGCCAGATACGGCGGCAAAGGGAACTCTACGGGATCGCCCACGTGGGCCGTAATCCGCGTGCCGTACAGGCCGGCCGCGTCCATCCGCCGGCGAAACGCGTCGACCTTTTTCGCGTCCGGGTCGACGGCGATCACCTGCAGCTTCGATCCGCGGACCAGCCCCTCGGCCAGTCTTCCGCTGCCCAGGCCCAAGATCACGCAATAACCTTCGGTGACGCGGGTGACTTTGAGAATCCCGTTGGCGTGTACTCTCCACGGGTGGGAGTCGGCGGCGGCCGGTTGGGAAACTTTCGGCGGCCCGGGCTGCGTGTACGTTTTCGGCTGGCCTCGCTTCGCGCCAAAGCAATAAATTCGCCCTGCCATGGTGACCACGAACAGCTTCCCGTCAGCGGCCAGCATGGTCCAGGGTGTGCCCTCGATGGTCCCCTGCCAGACGGTCTTGGCCGCCTTGTCGCCGGGATTGGCCTCGATGGCCGTGACCTGGCCGTCGCCGCCCAGGTAGAACCGCGACCCGGCCTTCAGTAACAACGTCCCCCCGAGGTCGGCGGCGGGCAGTTTCCACAGTTGCTTCAGTCTGGATTGCCTGGACTTGACCGTCTGGCCCCTGCGGTCCTTACTTTCGACGGCCTGCTGTTCGACATTGAGGCCCTGGGCCACGAACTCGCCGCCGGAGAAGCTGTACAGCGCCGTCTCGTCGTGGACCTGGGGATAGACGCCGCCGACCGGACTGCCGTCGGCAATCCGAGCCGCGGCGCCGGAGGCGAAGAACCACTCTCCCCGGGCGGTCACGTGATGGGTGCCGCTGCCCCTGCCGCCGAAACTGAAATAACGGAAGTCGCCGGTCTGAAGGTCGTAGCATCCCGGCTGCGTGCGGCCGCCGGGCGAAACCAGTCCATGCTCGGTGGCCGTCAGGTGCCCGCGGGGCACGAAGCCCGCAAAGGCGGGACTGCTGTGGGGCTGCACCGTGTACGTGGAACTCTGCCCGCTGTTTGTCCAAACGACACTGCCCGTCTTGGCGTCCACCGCATGAACGAAGATACCCATAAACGGCCAGATGCCGGCCGTGAAATAGATGGTTTCGCCGTGCAGGACCGGTCCGCTGCGAACCGGCCAGGTGGAGATCAGCCGTTGGTTGCCCAGCACCTTGCGATCCGACGGTCCGCCGCGGGTCCGCCACAACAAAGTGCCCTGGGACCCGTCCAGGCAGTATAGATACCCGTCGTCGGAGCCGAAGTAGACCTTGCCGTGATCCAATATCGGGGCCAGGCGGACCGGGCCGCCGGCGTAGAACCGCCACTGCTGTTGGCCGGTCTGTGTATCGTAGGCGGTCACGCTGTCGGTGATCATCGAGGGCACCACCAACCGTTTGCCGGCGGCCACCGGCGAGTAGGAGAGGTCGAACTGCAGCCACGGTTGGCTGTCTGGCCAGGCCGGGCGCGGCTGGGGTAGTTGCCTTACCCATTGCAGGTGCAAGTCCTGGGGCAACTCGTCCGGCGATGCGGCCCCGCGGCCCGCATCGTACCGCCATTGCGGCCAATCGCCCGCCAACAGACAGCTTGCCGATAACGCCACCAGCCAGGCGGCCAGGGTGACTGCTACCACGCGAATAGCCTGTCTCAGTAGTTCCAAGTTTGCCATCTGAGAAACACGGGTGGCTGGGGTCGAGCGCAGCGAGCCCCCGGAGACTTGGCGAGCTGGGGGCTCGCTGCGCTCGACCCCAGCCACCCCTCGCTCAAACTTGGAACTACTGTGGCTGTTCATCATCGACACTATTCCTGGTCGAGTTGCTTGCGGCTCAGCCGCGGGTTGAAAAAACAGCGGCTACTGTTGCATCACGTGTACGTCTTCGGGCGCCACCAGCAGAACTACTTTCCGGCCAACGCCTACCTGACGGTCATTGTACTCTTTCTTCCCCAGGATAACGAGCAACTCCGCTTCACGGCCGCAGGTCGCACTGACTTTCACCATCGGCCCCAGATCCACCACGTCGGTGATCGAGCCTTCGAGGGTCGTGGTTCCCGGCGGAAGTTCTTTGCTCCCAGAGCCGGCAGACCGAAGCTGTATGTTTTCCGGGCGCACCATCACCACCACGTCACCGGTCGGACAACCCGAGTCGCAACGCGGGGCGGAAAACTCTATTCCGCCCGCGCAGGCCAGCCGCACCCGTTCTCCATCCGGCTCGGCCCGGGCCGAAAAGAGGTTGCCGGCCTGGACGAATTCGGCCACCCGGGCGCTGTTGGGCCGCTGGAGGATCTCCTGCGGCGTGCCCACCTGAAGGATCCGCCCCCGCTCGATGATTCCTACTCTATCCGCTACGGAGAGCATCTCCACGAAGTTGTGACAGACGTGAACGGCCGTGGTTCCGGTGCGCTTCTGCAACTGCCTCAACCGGCGGCAGAGGTTATCGCGGGTCTGTTCGTCCAGGGCGCTCACCGGCTCGTCCAACAAGAGAACCCGCGGCCGGATGGCCAGTGCCCGGGCCAGGGCCACGCGCTGCTTCTCCCCGCCGGAGAGCTTCCCGGGCAGACGATCGGCCAGATGGTCCAAGCCGAGTTGGTCCATCAACTGGTCGACCTGTTGCCGAATCGACTTCGGTTGCAGGCGGCGGTTCCTCAGGCCGAAACGGATATTCCGGCGGACCGTTTGGTGCGGGAAGAGGGCGTAGTCCTGGGGCAGGTAGCCCACGCCGCGACTGCGCGGCTCGAAGTGCGTAACATCAGTCCCCCCGATGAGGATCCGCCCCGAATCGATCCGATTCAACCCGCAGAGACACTCCACCAGCAGCGTCTTTCCCGATCCGGTGGGCCCCAGCAGGACAAAATACTCACCGCGTCCGATTTGCAGGGAAACGTCGCGAAGGGCGAAGGAACCGACGGAGAAGTTGAGCCGTTCAATGCGGATCATCGCTGGCCGAGCCCCACAATACGTACGATTACCAGGGCGGCCGCCGCCAGCAGGAGCATCAGCACGGCCGCGGCCAGAGCTACCTTGAGTTGCCCGGTCGACTGTTCCAGGTAGATAAAGGTAGGCAGGACGCGGTTTCGCTCCGCCGTGCCCACAAAGACCATCAGGGGGCCGAAGATGCCGAACGCCCGAGTCCAGATCAGGATTCCGCCGACCACGATCCCGCGGCGTGCCATGGGCAGTGCCACGCGGAAGAACGCCCCGGCGCGGGTGCATCCCAAGGTCATGGCCACGTGCTCGATCCGCGGATCGATGCCGTCGAAGGTCAGCTTCACCGCGCGGATGCCGAACGAGGCCGAAACCAGGAACTGGCACAAGACGATTCCCTGGTGCCGAAAGGCGAACTCCAGCCCCGCCGCCCTGATCCAGCCTCCGACCGTGGAATGGTAGAAGAAAACCAGCAGCGAAAGGCCCAGCACCAGCGGCGGCAGGATAATGGGCAGATCGACGATCGAATCGACCACCGCATGGCCCGGAAACCGGTAGCGGCTCAAGGCGTAACCCATCGGAATGGCAAACAGCAACCCCACCGCCACCGTGGCGGTGCTGGTCCAGAGCGACAGCCAGACGGCGGCGCGGACCCTGGGCGACGAGAGCACGCGGCCGAAGGTATCCGCGTCGATATAGCTCACGTCGGCCATGAAGATCGCCAGCAGGACCGCCACAAACAGCCCCACGAACGCCAGCATCGACGCGGCAAACAGCCGACCCTGACGCCCGGTAACCGGTGCGCCGGCACGGGATTCGCTAAACAACGGATGGCTCACGCTGGGATCCCGGGGGAAGATGGCAGGAGACCGCCCGCCCATTCGGCGGGGCATGTTCCATGTTCCACCGATGGGATGGCTGGCTGCGGGAACGGCCTAAACTCCCAGCATAGACGATCTCGCCACGGAATGCCAGCACCGCCGGCTGCATCACCCCGGCAGCCTCACTCCGCCAACGCAGTCGTGTAGTGATGTTTCTTAAACACCTCCCGCCCCCGCTCGGAGGTGATAAACGCAACAAAATCTGCGGCTAATTCGGGATGCTTCGCAGACTTCAGGATCCCCACGGCCACCGTGGAGATGATGTTCTGCTCGGCGGGGATGGGGACGATCTCTCCCTTGTCGCCCGCGTAGGCGGCCACGGCGTCCCAGACGATCACCGCGTCGAGCGAGCCCAGCTCGATGTGGTTGGCTAGTTCGTGGACCGTGTCCGATCTGAACACCACGTTGACGTCTTCTTCGATGATGCCGTTCTTCTTCAAGATCCTGGACGTCTTGCGGCCGATGGCGCAGAACTGCGAATCGCCCAGTCCGACCTGGACCTCCTTTCGGGTAAGGTCCCCGAGCGTGCGGATGTTCTTGGGATTCCCCTTCCGCACTAGAATCACCGGCACGAAGTAGCAAACGGTCTCCTTCGAGGCGACCAGACCTTTCTCCTCGGCCAACTCGACGTAGTGAACGTCGCCCGGCATGTAGAGATCGCCCTTGCCGGTAAGCGTCACACTGCTCAGCAGCACCTCGCTGCCCCGATAATCGCAGACAAGGTTGAGGCCGTGCTCGCGGTTGAAGGTTTCGACCAACTCCGCCACCGGCGGCTTGATACCGGCGCCGCAATAGAGCAGCGGTGGCTGGGGAGCACAACCCAGGCACGACACGATCAGCCCGGCCAGCAGCAGGCCGGCGCAGGGGCCCGAACCGAACGCCTGACGGTTGCCTTTCATTTACCTATTCTCGAGCCTGATCCGTTTGCTTCACTGTGTTTGCTTCACTGTGTTTGCTTCACTGTGTTTGCTTCACTGTGTTTGCTTCACTGTGTTTGCTTCACTGTGTTTGCTTCACTGTGTTTCCTTCACGAAGCCCAAGTCCGAAAAGACCTTCCTGCCGTGTTCTTCCACGAAATCCAGGAACTTACCCAGTTCCTCTTTCTTGTTGGAGTAGGAAAGTCCCATCACCCACAGGCGGGTTGTCTCGTCGTACTCGTAGGGGCCGGGGACAATCTCGATGGAGTCGAGATAGTCGTGGGCCACGCCGTTCCACATGATGCCCGCGTCGCAGACCCCCAGCTCCAGTTGAGTGCCGACCTGCTGGTGGTCCCTGACCAGATCATCGCCGACGTTTTTCAACACCGCTTCTTTGATCCCCTTATCCTCCAGCAGCTTCAATACCATCTTGCCACACTCGGAATACTGGGCGTCGGTCAGGACGACCTTCAGCCCCTCGTTGGCGAGATCCTCGACGCGCCGGATGTTCTTCGGGTTTCCCTTCCTGACCACCAGGACCGGAGCCTGGCAGCCCACTTCCACCTCGCGAAGCAGCGCACCGACCTCCCTCGTCTTGTCCTGGAACGGGCTATGGGTGACAAAGACGTCACCGGCTGACTTCAACTCAACTTGGGGAAAGAGGGCTTCGGATCCGGCGAACGACATTTCCACGTGCTTGCCGGTCTCCTGCTGATACATCTCGGCCAGTTTCTCCATGGGGGCACGAAACGAATTGCCGCAGAGGATCTCCAACTCACCCGAATCCTGGCCGCAGCCGGCCGCAAACCAGAGAACGCCCACCACCAATGTGGCCGACATGAGACGCCACAGGTCTCGCATCATAGATACCTCCTTAAATGAAGTGTTTCACCGGAACCATCCAGCCGTGTGCTCTGCATCGCCGGACGCATCTGCGGCCCCCACCACGAACCTCGGAACTCACCGGCGGCATCTGGAATCTTCCACCTCTACTGCCGACACGAGTATACCAGGCCGGGGTCCAAGAAGAACAGCCCCGCAAGAGGGGGCATCAGACAGGCAGCAGACACGGCCCCCTTCGGCCACACAAAGGCGGCTCAAAACGCCAATTGATCACTTTTCACAAAACCCCCCTCGACAACCTGCTTCAGCGCGGAAAAGACCTCGGCCGCCGGTTGCCAAGCGTGCCCGACGGGCGTACTCTTCAGCGGAACCCAGCTCGCAAGCCCGCATCATGAATCCGGAATCGTTCGATCGGCAGAACCTGGCGGCGGTCAATCTGAGCCTGGCGGCCAACCTGCTGCTGGCGGTGCTGAAGACCGCCGTGGGCATCTTGGGACACAGCCAGGCGCTGTTGGCCGACGGGATCAACTCCACGTCCGACGTAGTCTATCTGGCGATCGTGCGAACGTTCATGCGTCTGGCGGGCAAGCCCCCGGATCGCGAACATCCCTACGGCCATCGCCAACTGGAGAGCATCGCGGCTGTGGTCGTGGGCGCGTTCGTGATCACCACGGCCGTGGTCATCTTCTGGAATGCGATCAACCAAGTCTTCAAGTTGGTGACCGGCCCGCCGGAAGTCAGCCCCGTCCGGGCAGTGACCCTTTGGGTGGCCCTGCTGACCGTGATACTGAAGGTGGGGCTGACCGTGTTTACGGGCCGGATCTGCCGGAAGACGGGCAGCCTGGCCGTGCTGGCGGTCTCCCGCGACCACCGCAACGACATCTTCTCGATCACGGCCGTTGCCGCGGGAATCTTATGCGCCCGGCTGGGCTATGGCTGGGTCGATCCGCTCGCCGCGGCACTGGTGGCCCTGGTGATCCTGCACACCGGTGTGACGATCCTGCGGGAGTCGTCTGCCGACCTGATGGTTATTCTGCCCGACAGGCCGGTCGTCGACCGTATTCGCCATCTGCTCGAGCCCATCCCCGGCGTCGAGCAGGTGGAAGAGATCCACGTCCACCGCATCGGACCCTACCTGTTGGTAAACCTGACCATCGGCATCGACGGCACCCTTACGGTGGCCGCGGGCGACCAGATCGCCACTGAGGTGGAGGAGATCCTCTGGGGCAACATCGAGTACGTCCGCCGGGTCTCCGTCCACTACCACCCCAGTGGAAAAACGTCCGGCCAGTAGGTGGGTGCGCGGTGGCGTGCCGGCGCGAACGTGTCCAATACCCCCTACTCTTACTACATTCTCTCTGTGGTTTTCCCCAATGGCCGGCCAAAATGTGGCCGGCCGCGTTCGGTCGGCCGGCGTCTGCAACCTATCTTTTGGATGGTATACGCGATCCTCGTTTGGTCGGCGGGGTGAGTGGCGGGAAGTCCGCATGACAAAAGGTTGACCGCGGATTACGCCAGAGGGAGCCAAGGTGTGAGGGAAGAACCGAGCAAGCGAATCCTCCTGATCGACGGGGATCTGGCAGCCCACGCCCGGTTCCGCACGATCCTCTGCGCCGACGGCCGGGAAGAGGGTAATCAGAGGTCGGAACTGCCCTCGATCCTCCAAGGTATCGAACTGGACACGGTCTGTCGCGGGCAGGAAGGATTGGCGCTGGCCCGGCAGGCACTCCAGCGGAGGCGGCCTTACCTGTTGGCCGTGGTCGGCCTCAACGGAACCGGTGAGCCCGACGGCCTGGAAACGGTCCGTCACCTTTGGAGCCAGGACCCGACACTTGGCATCTTGATTTGCACGGCGGGCGACCAGCGAGAGATTGCTCGGCAGTTGGGGGATCGCCACCGGCCGCTCTTCCTTTCCAGGCCCTGGGAGCCTGGCGAAGTTCGGCAACTGGTGGCCGCGCTGGTCGAGGGCAGCCTGACCCGACGCCGCCTGCAAGAGACAAGCGGCAAGTTAGATTCGTCGCAGCGCGAGCTGCAACTGGCGCGCGCGGAAGCCCAGACGGCCGGTCGGGCCAAGAGCGAGTTCATGGCCAATGTCAGCCACGAGATCCGCACGCCCATGAACGCCATCCTGGGCTTCACCCGACTGATGTTGAAAGAACCTCTGGACCCCGGCCAGTTGCAGAAGCTGCGTTACGTTAACGAGGCCGGGACCTCCCTGCTGAGTTTGATCAACAATCTGCTCGATTATTCCAAGCTCTCGGCGGGGCAACTGGAGCTCTCCGCGGCCGCCTTCAACCTGGATTCCCTGCTGCGCGAAGTACTGGAGGAAACTCGGGCGTCGGCGCATGAGAAGGGATTGGTGGTCCGGCATCACGTCGGGGAGGCGGTGCCCCGCTGGCTGCGAGGTGATCAGCGCCGCTTGCGCCAGATCCTGGTGATCCTGGTCGGTAATGCGATCAAGTTCACCAGTTGCGGCACGATTCACGTCCAGGTCATGCTCGACGAACAGACGGACCATACGGCCGCGCTGCGCGTAGTTGTGACCGACGCCGGCGTGGGAATCCCGGCGGAGAGGCAAACCGTGATCTTCGAGAGTTTCTCGCAGGCCGACGGCTCCGCAACCAGACAGTTCGAGGGAGTCGGCCTGGGGCTTTCCATCTGCAAGCGACTGATCGATTTGATGGGTGGCCAGGTGGGCTTCCGCAGCGACTCGGGCCAGGGGAGCAGCTTTTGGCTGACCGTAACCTTGCCCAAGCACCGCCCCGGCCACGCCGAATTGTCGGCCGACGGGCTTTGCGTCCCCCTGTCAGCCGAAACCGCGTGCCACCCTTCCGACGGCCCGCCGGAGGCACGGCGCGCCAAGCCCTACGTGCTGGTCGCCGAAGAGGACCAGCTCAACCGGACGCTGGCGGAGATGCTGCTGACTCGGGCCGGGTGCCTGGTGGATCTGGCCGGAAGCGGCCGCGAGGCGCTGGCGATGTTGAACAAGACAAGCTACGACCTGCTGTTGATAGACGCCGAGATGCTGCAAGCGGAGGGGGCGGCGACGATCGAGCATATTCGTGGGCAAGCTGAGGCCACCGGCCGACGCCTTCACGTCGTTGCCACGGTCGGTGGCCGGCACGGCCGGCGCGAGCAAGGCCACCTGGGGGGCATCGAGGAGCGCATCTCCAAACCCTTTACTCCCGAAGCACTCATTGGCACGTTGCGGCGCCATTTTCCCGACTGCCTGGACCCCCGCCAATCGGAAGCCGAGTTTGCACCACCGGCCACTGCCGGCGGACCGTCCGACCCGCCGCAGACTACGCAAGACTACGTTCAGTGTCTGCAAGAAGCCGTGGAACGAGAAGACTTTCACGACATGGAAAAGTTCGCCGGTGCACTGAAGAGAGTTTTGCCGGAAGTCGGATCCAAGTCGGCGGCGGACCAGGCCATGCGCGTGCAACTGGCCGCCAGAAGTAACGATCTGCAAAGGGCTGCCGCGGCAATCCCGAGGCTGCGGGCCGCTCTGCAAGGCGGGCATACCCCGGCCACCGAAGCCAGAGAGCCCTTCACCCACTGTCCCTCCAGAGGAGGATCCTGAAGTGAGAGTCCTAATCGTTGACGACGACGCCGTCTGCCGTGAGTTGCTCAGGGGATTCCTCTCCCCCTACGCACATTGCGACATGGCCTTCGACGGCCAGGAGGCGATCGAGGCCGTTCGATTGGCCCTGGAAGACGGCTGCCCGTACGATTTGATCTGCCTCGATATCATGATGCCGGGGACCGACGGGCATCAGGCGCTGGAAGGGATTCGTGAGTTGGAGAGGCAACATCGAATCTTCGGTTACGACGGTGTCAAGGTGATCATGATCACGGCCCTGCACGACTCGAAGCACTGCATCCGGTCCTTCCGGGAAGGCTGCGAGGCCTATTGCACGAAGCCACTCAAGGAGGAGTTTCTGCTCAAACACGTCCGCGATCTGATGGGAGAACTCCCCAGACTGTCCCCTGCGGAATCAAAGCCGGCCACTCCCTCACCCGATCGGCCAGGGAAACCTGACGCTATACCCCACGGTAAACGCTTCCTGGTTGTGGACGACGACCGTGCCTGCCGCATATTGATCGGATATATACTCTCCCCTTACGGCCAGTGTAGTTTTGCCTACGACGGCCGGGAGGCCGTCGACGCGGTCCGGCTGTCCCTGGAGGACGACAACCCCTACGACCTGATCTGCCTGGATATAATGATGCCCGATTTAGACGGACACGCGGCCTTGCAGGAGATCCGTCAACTCGAAGCCGAACACGGCATCCACGGCCTCGACGGCGTCAAAGTCATTATGGTCACCGCTCTGCGCGACTCCAAACATTGCATCCAGTGCTTCAGGGAGGGCTGTGAATCCTACATCACCAAACCGATCGACGACCAGAAACTGCTGGAAAAAATGCGCGAACTGGGACTGCTGGACGTCGCCTCTGCATAGAGCCGCGACCGTCGGCCACGGCTCCTTCAAGAGACAACGCCACGCGGCTCTTTGACCGGCGCTACCGCCGCCCGCGGCGGACCAACACCGCCCAATCTTTCGACTTCTCAGCCGGGGGCTCGCCGATCGAGCGGCGGCCCGGCCCGCTGAGCACCTCAACCGTGCCGCTGTGCAGCCTCCCGCCGGATCGAGGGTCGTACCACTTCACCGTGTACTTGCCCCGGGCAATCTCCAGTTCCGCGCTGCCGCCATCGGGCAGGTAGACGGCGTAGACCTCGCCGGGCTTGGCCAGGCAGTAGTCGTCTTTGCGAGACGTGAGCTCGTCGGCCGGGCGCATCTCGGGAAACGGCAAGTGCCGCTGGAAAAACTCCAGCGCATGGCGGGTCTGGTCCCAGAGCCGCGCCCGCGAGCGAAAGTCCTCGCAGTTCAGATCGTTGTGGGCGAACTTGTAGCCGAAGTACCACTCGCAGCCGGCGCCCCCGGCCATCAGGTTCCCCCAAAGGGCCTGCTGGCGAACCGCGTCGTGATCCGGATCGTCTTTGTCGGGTTTGACCCCGGTATTGGCCGGCCCGATCTCGTCCAGGCAGACCACCCACTTCCGGCCGCTTTCGCCCGATCGGCCCACCCACTTCAGCGTTTCCGAGTGCGTCCGGCTCATGTCTCCGATCTGAATCGACGGCCCGTGGAAGTTCGGACTTCCCAACAGCGGCGTGTAGACCTGATCCCATTTGCCGGGAAAGGTATGTACCACGATCGGATGCTTATAGGCGTCTAAGAGCTGGATGTATCGACAGAACTCCTTGCGCTGTTGGTCGGTGTTGGTGTTTTCCTCGCCCAGGTTCCAGACCACGGCCGGGTGATGGGCGAAGCGGGCGATCAGCTCGCGGTAGTAGAGCTTCCGTTGGATACCCAGTTCCCCGCCATCGAGGAGTTGGTCGTTTTCCGTCTCCTGGGTAATCACGTGGAGCATGATCCCCATGCGGTCCATGTGCGAGAAGACGATCTCCCACTGGTCGAGCTTGCTGCAGTCGAAGCGGTCTCGCGTTTGCGGGTCGGTCCAGGGCCAGACGTCCTTGCCGTCGCCGCCGACGTTCATGGTGAGAAAATAGACGCTGTTGACACCCTTGGAGCTGAGGTAATTCAGGGCCCCGATGATGTTCTTGCCCTTGCCGCCGCGCCAGGTCGGATCGCCCCGGCGCCAGTCGCGCCCGTGAGGTTCGTACTTGTGCAGGCGTGCCAGCGGGGCCTCTCCCTTGCGAGGTTCTCCAACGGTCCCGCGCTGCCGCCCGACGCCGTCGAAATCGACGTAGGCCAGAAAATTCTCCGGGCTGTCGGCCCCGCCCTTCAGGTAGAACTCGCCGTTGGCGGCGAACTGCAGATAATGCCCGCCCACGTACCGCAGCGCCCCCTTGGCCCGATGATCGCGGCCGGCCTTGTCGCTGGGTTCGACGGTGAACTCACCGGTGGTGCCGTCGAAGGACGCGGGTTTACCGTCGAACGGATCGGCGCTGGCTGCCAGGTCGCGGCCGGTACGGAACGACGCACGATACGTCCACTTCCCTGTCTCGTCCGGTGCGAAGTGTACCCGCCAGCAGTTCCCCTTCTCGGCCCCGCTCTCGGCCGCGTCGCCGTCGGCCGCGTAGTAGCCGGGCACATGGTACCGCTTGTCGCCCTTGGAGAACACCACGTTCAGCCGGCAATCGCGAAACGGATTCGGCTGGGCCGTCTCACCGGTTTCCGGGCCCGTAAAAGTGACGGTCACCCGATGCCATTGTTTCAACTCCCCGGAGACCACGCCGGACTTGTCCTCGGCCGCCAGGGTCAGTGTGGGCGAGAGAATGATCAATGCAAACAAGCGGGGCATGGTGGGGTTCTCCTTTGCACGGGTGATTCATTTGGAACGGGCGTCCTCCCCATTGTAAGTGCCTTGTTTTCTACTGTAAAGCCGCCACCAGTGGTGGCGGAAATCGGCGCGACCACTGGTCGCGGCTTTACAGAAATCGGCGCGACCACTGGTGGCGGACATCGGCGCGACCACTGGTCGCGGCTTTATAATTGTGATACCGTCCGGATATGGTGAAAACCCTGGGATATCACTACGTCAAGTCGACGTACGGCCTGTGGTTGCCCGGAGACGATCGTGGATCCTGGTCCGCAGCGTGGGACGAGCAGATTGGACACGTCGAGCCGCACATGCTTCACTCGGGCGATCCCGTTCGTCGGCGAATGGCGGAAGAACGTATGAAGCACGCGCCGGTGCGTTTATCGGAGGGCATGCAACGCGTCGTCGCTGATGCCGTGGGCGAGTGCGTCGCCAAATCGGCCGGCGGTGTGGCGATTACCGCGGCTGCCATCGAGTCGACGCACGTGCATTTGCTCATTCCTTACGGCGGCCGCGATATCCAGAAGACGGCCAAATGGCTCGCGGATCAGACAACCAAAGCCGTGCACCGCCACACGACTCACGGCGGACCGGTGTGGTGCAAAGGGAAATGGTGTTCGTACGTTTTTGAGCGGCTGCGTTGGCAGAGCACCGTGGAATACATTGAGCGCCACAACGTCCGCCGCGGCCGCGAGGCTCGGCCGTATCCTTTCCTCATGTAAAGCCGCCACCAGTGGCGGCGGAAATCGGCGCGACCACTGGTCGCGGCTTTACAGAAATCGGCGCGACCACTGGTCGCGGCTTTACAGAAATCGGCGCGACCACTGGTCGCGGCTTTACAGACGCCGTGCCGTCGCCCACGGCCCTACGGTTTATACGCGGGCGCTTCGCCCGGATCGTCCTTGTCCGACTCGGATCCGCCGGCGATCCCTTTCAGAAGTGCTCTTCCAATTGCACCGGGCACGCGCTGTTTGTCCTTCGGCTGACTGTCGTCCTCGCCGGGCTCTTGCGCCGTCCCGGAGCCGGCCGGTGGCTCCGCCGGACCGGCGTCGGCCGGCTGTGTGTCGCTGGCCGGGTCGAGTGTATTGTCCGTCTCTGTTTCCGTGCAACCCGCCGCGATCAGGGCCGCAACCGACAGCATGGCAATCCAGGCAATCCGCTTCATCGAATTCCTCCGTGGTCTTTGAGGGTGGACAACCGAGTAGAATAGCCCCGGCAACGCCATTTCGATTGTAGGATGCCCCGCCGACGCCGGCAAGGGCGCCTCGCAGTTGGGGCCCGCCTTGCCGACCGGCCCCACACCCCTTGCCCGGGTCCGAGGCGGCAGTTACCATGGTTTGACTCCGTGACCGCTCCACCACAACCGCCACCGGTGCCCATGAAACTCCTCGGAGTGACCGATCTGCACGACAGCCGGACCGCCCTGAAGCGAATCCTGGAGGCCGCCGGCCCGGTCGATCTGATCCTGCTGGGCGGCGATCTGACGAACTTCGGCTCGCCGGCGGGCGCCGAGGAACTGGTCCGGCAGGCGCAGGACACGGGGACCGAGGTTCTGGCCGTGGCCGGCAACTGCGACTCGGCCGAAATCGACCAGCGGCTGGTCGAGCTGGAGGTCTCGCTTGCGGGCCGCGGTTTGATCCGGGGGGACGTGGGGCTGCACGGTCTGTCGGCCATGCCTCCCTGGCGAGGCGACATGTACCAGTTGAGCGAAGAAGAACTCGCCCGGTCCCTCCAGGCAGGCTACGCCCAGATCGCCGGTGCGAAGCACCACGTGGTGCTCTCTCACCCTCCGCCGCGCGGCCGCAAGCTCGACCGTACCTCCGTGTCGAAACACGTCGGCAGCACGGCCCTGCGGAGCTTCATCGACGACACCCAGCCGGAATTGGTCATCTGCGGACACATCCACGAGTCCCGCGGCGTGGAGAACTTCGGCCCCACCACGGCCGTCAACTGTGGGCCGGCCGCCGCCGGTTTCTACGCACTGACCGAAGTGGGCGACCAGTTGCGGGTCGACTTGTGCCGGGCATGAACGCCCCGTCGTGAGAAGGAAATCATACCAGCGCGGATTCGTTCCATCAGAAAGGAGCATAAACCATGTGCGCAATGAAGCTCTGTGCCGAGGCCGATACGTTTCGCTGCGAGGAAAAGGATTTCTCCTATGCCATCCGCATGGCCCAAGAGTTGGGCTTCCGCTATATCGAGCCGGAAGTGATGACCGGCCGGTGTCTGCTGAACGTCTACGGCTACTGCAACATTACCAGCCTGGAAGACGATCCCATGGAAATGCGCAAGGCGATTGAGGCCGCGGGCCTGGAGGTGGCCTGCTTAAGCGCACATTCCAGCCTGCTGGAGACCGTCTACGGTGTGGATTACTTGAAGAAGGCCATCCGCTTCGCCTACATCCTGGGCGCCCCGATCGTCAACACGGCCGAAGGCCCCAAGCCCGGCTGGATGACCGACGACGACGCCTTCCGGATCATGAAATACAACCTCGACGAGTTGCTGGCGATGTGTGCCAACTACAACATCACCCTGACCGTCGAGCCCCACGGCGTCTACACCACCAACGCCGAGGGGCTGCTGGGGATCATGGCCCTGAGCGACTCGCCCCACCTGGCGATCAACTACGACACGGGCAACGTGGCCGTGGCGGGCAACGACCCGGTCGAAACGCTCCGCGCCGTGATCGACCACGTCAAGCACGTGCACCTGAAGGACGTCGCCCGCGCGGAGACGGCCGGGCACGACACCGGCGTGACCGCCGGGGGGGCCATCGGCGACGGAGAAGTGGACATCCGCGGGTGTCTCGACCTGTTGAAGGGCGCCGGATACGACGGCTGCCTTTCGATCGAGTGCAGCGGCACCGAGGCGCTAAAGAAGAGCATCGCGTTTCTGGAACCGATGCTGTAGGAGTTCTCGCTGGCTCCCGCGTGACGCTCAGCAGCGAGGGCTGAAACGTAATCCCGTGTACCGGAGGGTGTGGAAATGAGAATCATGGGCGCCGGACCTAAGAGACTGGTTATCTGCCTGACGGCGGTCGTCCTGCTCGGCGGGATCCGATCCACGCCGGCCCACGGGGCCGAATACGAGGTCGTCGTCAAGAAGGACCTGATGGTGCCGATGCGGGACGGGGTGAAGCTGGCAACCGACGTCTATCTGCCGGCCAAGGACGGTGACCCGCTGGCCGAGAAGCTGCCCACGATCCTCACCCGCACGCCCTACAACAAGGACGGCAACGGGGGAACTGCTCGCTATTACGCCGCCCGGGGCTATGCCTTTGTGGCCCAGGACACCCGAGGGCGATACAAGTCGGAGGGCGTCTGGCACATGGTCGACGACGACGGCCGGGACGGCTACGACGTCGCCCAGTGGATCTGCAAACAGGGCTGGTCCGACGGCAAGATCGGGATGATCGGCACCTCCTACTTGGGCGGCACCCAGCACGCCATGGCCATGGAGAAACCGCCCGGGCTGACGACCGTGATCCCGGTCGACGCGGTCTCGAACATGGGCTACCAGAGCATGCGGAACGCCGGCGCCTTCGAGTTGCGGTTCTGGAACTGGATCTTCTCCATCGCCGGGCCCAGGGGGAGCCGGCAGTCGCGCGACCCGGCCACCGCCGCCATGCTGCGCGAGATGATGGAGAACCGCCGGTCGTACCTGTTGAATCTCCCGCTGCGCCGGGGGACCACGCCGTTGAAGCACATTCCCGAGTACGAGGACTGGCTGGTCGAGGCCATGGGCCACGGCACGAACGACGATTTCTGGAAGCAGAACAACATCCTGGAATATACCGGCCGCTACAAGGACATCCCGGTTTATCTGGTCGGCGGCTGGTACGATTCCTGGAGCGGCAACACCACGGCCAACTACATGGCCCTGAGCAAGAAGATCAAGGGACCGGTGTATCTGATCATGGGTCCGTGGATCCACGGCGCCCAGGGCAACTCGGCCCACGGCCAGGTGAGCTTCGGCTCTCAGGCGGCGATCCCCGACCCGCTGGCCTGGAGGTTGCAGTGGTACGACCACTGGCTGAAGGGGATCGACAACAAGGTGGGCAAGCAGGCCCCGTTCTCGGCGCCGGTGCGGATCTTCGTGATGGGTACCGGCGACGGCCGCAAGACCGCCGGCGGCAAGCTCAACCACGGCGGCTCCTGGCGCGACGAGCAAGAGTGGCCACTGGCGCGTACCCGCTACACGAAGTTCTACCTTCAGCCGGGCGGACGGCTTTCGACGAGTCTTCCGGGGGTCCGGCCGGCCTCGACCAGTTTCACGTTCGACCCCAAGAATCCCGTGCCCACGATCGGCGGCAACATCTCATCCGGCGGCGGGATTATGCTCCAGGGCGCCTGGGACCAGCGGGGCGGGGAGCACATCTGGAACTCGCCCCAGCCGATTCCGCTTTCCGCCCGAAACGACGTGCTGGTGTTCCAGACCGGGCCGCTGAAAAGCGACCTGGAGGTGACCGGCGAGATTGAGGTGAAGCTCTGGGCCTCGTCTTCGGCGCCCGACACCGATTTTACCGCCAAGCTGATAGACGTTTATCCGCCCAACCCGGACTATCCGGGCGGGTTCGACATGAACATCGGCGACGGGATCGTCCGAGCCCGGTTCCGCGAGTCGCTGAAGAAAGAAAAACTGCTCAGGCCGCGGGCCATCTACGAGTTCACGATCAAGCTCTATCCCACCTCCAACGTCTTTAAGCGAGGGCACCGAATTCGGGTAGACATATCAAGCAGCAATTTCCCCCGCTTCGACGTCAACCCCAACACCGGCGAGCCGCTGAACGACAACCGCCGCACGGCCGTCGCGGTGAACAAGATCTTCCACAACCGTGAAATCCCTTCGCATATCGTGCTGCCGGTGATCCCCATCTCCCGGTGAGGCGGCCGGGGCGGATCAGAGCCGGTGCTTTTTCTTCCACTCGGGCCATGCGTCCAGGACTTCCTTGCCCGAGCCGCCGTACCACGAGTAGCCGGTGCGGCGCTCGTGCTCGATCTCGGTCAGGTCATACTTGATCACGCCGTCGCGCCCGCTGAAGATGGGCCGATTGGTGCCGATCTCGTAGAATCGCGCCCACAGCGGCGGCGCGTCGGGGTCGGGCACGATCACCTTGTCGCCGTCGCGGCTGATCTGCCGGATGCCCGTCAGCTTGGCCGACTGATACCAACGGCAGGCGGCGTTGACGGCCCGGATCACCTCGGGGCTGGGCCTCTCCAGGCTCATCAGCAGCCGGATCACCCCGGCGCTTTCCCCGCCGCTGATAGACGGGTGTTCGTAGCTCCGCGCCTTGCGAGGCTCGAGCGTCAGTTCGTCGTGCTGGGCACACCATGCGGTGGGCCGGCCGTCGACCACGATCTGACACCTGAGAATGCACTGGACGCCGCGATCGAAGGCCCGCTTTGCCTTTCGCCGACGCGCCGGGTCGACAAAGGCAAACTCCTCCTCCCCGGCCACCTCGCGCAACAGGATCATCAGCCCGACCATCGCGCCGTCGTTAAAGGTGATGTGGCGGTTGTATCCGCCGCCGGGCGGGTAAGACTGCGGCCAGCCGCCGTTGGGGTATTGGGCTTGGAGGATATTGTCCAGGGCCTTCAGCAGCGCCGTGCGGTAGGGCTCTCGCCGGGTGGCGTTGTACGCTCGGGCCAGGAAACGCATCTCGCTGCGCGTGGCCCCGTTGTCGAACGTCCCGCGGAGTCCGGCCCGTGCGCCCTGGTAAGGCTTAAGCGCAGTGTCGATGTTCTTGGGCCAACTCCCCTGCGCCGACTGGTAGGAGAGCACGTTGTCTGCGACTCGCGTCCCTTCGGCGCCGCGATACCATGCGTCAGGTTTCTGCGCGTAGCGCTGCCACGAAGCTGCTTCTGCGTCAACGTGCTGCGCGCACACGCCGGCCAAACCGGCAAACACCGGAATAGTCAGCCAAACAACTCGCATTTGTCGTGCCTCCGTTGGTGAGAATCGTTGGTGAGGCCCCGTCCGATTAGTCTTCCGCGGCGCAGATACCGTCCAGAATATCGTAGTCCTGGGTCCGGTTGAACCGCTCTAACTCCTCCGCCAGGTGTTCTTCGCCGGGGCGAAGAAACGAGCCGCCCTCCACGGCCAGACCTTCGTCGGCCAGCCCGATGAATACCGACAACCCCTTGCCCCGAGCATGGCGTACGGCCCGGGCCACGTCGCGCAGCCGCGGCGGCGCGTACTGCCGATTTCGGAACGACTCTTCCAGGGCCGTTCCTACCGCAACGTAAGTCGGGTTGAGATGCATGTTGACGTTGATCCCGTGCCTTGCGGAAGTCTGATCGAGATAATCGATTCCACGCCGGACGTCTTCCACGGCTTCTTCGTCGGTCATCCCGTACACCGGCTTCTGCATGAAGTAACATTTCAGATGGTAGCCGTAGGGGGCAACGTCGGCCGCCAGGCGCTGGAACGTCTCCAGCGACAGTCCCTTGTCGAAGATCTGGTTGCGGATCACCTCGTCAAAGGCCTCGAACCCCACGGAGAGTTCCAGCTTGGTCGGTGTGTCGGACTCGGCCAGGACCCTGGCGATAAACTCCAGCTCGGCAAAATCGACGTATTCGGGGCGGGTTTCGACGGAAAGCACCCGGAGGTTGGGCAAGTTGAGATTGATCCGGGCCAGCAGGTAGACCAGCGCAGTGGAAGAGAAAGTCGCCTCGTCCAGAATCGAGCCGTTGTTGCTGGCGATCACCTTGCGGATTGCCGCCCGCCGCCGGAGCACCTCCGGATCGCGAAAAACGTGATCCACCTGGGCCATCAGCGCCCGATATCCTACGTGCCGGCGGGACATCTTCGAGGGCAGATTGCAGCCCAGGCATCGCGACCAGCGGCAGGCCTGGGAGTAGAAGACCACAAACAGCACCAGCCCCTCGTGGGAATGCTGGAACCACATCTCAGCGGGGACGTTTTCGTCGTGGGCCTCGTCGAACCCGTAGGTCTTGCCGGCCTTGCGCGAGTTCGCCACGATCTGCTCGGCAGTGACTTCTGAAGCCATGTATGGTCCCCGTCGGCAGAGGCCCTTTTCACACCATGCAGTAGAATCTGCGTGGCAGCAACCTTCCCACTATGGTCGCAGAATCGACTCTGGCAAGCACCCCCCCGGCTTAGGACCCGCCCACGAACAAGTTGCCGGAATTCAGTCCCTGTAGGAGGCGACTCCAGTCGCCGATTTAGCGGAAAACTAAGTCTCAATCGGCGACTGGAGTCGCCTCCTGCAATGACCCAAATCGGTAAGTTATTTCTTGGCAGGCCCTAAGTCGTCTAGCGGCCGAATTCGTGCACGACTCGAATCGAGTGATCTCCGAGCCGATGGTGTAGTTCTGCCCAGTGGGCGGCGCGGTGGGCCGTTGAGCTTGCGCATTCGGAGGCACTTCAGCTTGCCGTCGATGGGAGTGCCTGCCCTCAGTTGGCGTGGCTGCGGTCCTTTCCCATCCGCCGGTGCAACTCTCCGGCAAGCCGCCTCACGGTCTCTCGATTCTCGGGCCGCTGGGATACGTTGACATTTTCGCCCGGATCGGAACCGTGCCGGTAGAGCATCCGGGCGACGAACCTGCCGCTGGGGGCCGTGTACTCGGTGAACCGAAACAGGTCGCTGCGGATCGTGTCGCCGCCGCGGTAACGGCCTATGGCGGCGGACTTCCAGGGAAGATCGGGGTCTTTCAAGAGGGGAACGAAGCTCTGGCCCTGTAGATGATCGGGCAACGGCAGTCCGGCAAGCTCGCAGAGCGACGGATAGATGTCGATCAGTTCGGTCAATCCACGGGTTCGCCGGCCGCCCTTGATCCCCGGTGCCCTGATAACCAGAGGCACGTGCATCGAGGTCTCGAAGCAGCAATGCTTGCACCAGAGCGTGTGCTCGCCGAGGTTCCAGCCGTGGTCGCCCCACAAGACGACGATCGTGTTTTGGGCCAGGGAGAGCCGGTCCAGCTCGTCCAACATCTTGCCGATCTGGGCGTCGGTGTAGCTGACGCAGGCGTAGTAACCGTGAATCAGGTTCCGGGCCATCTCGTCTGAGAGCGGGCCCTTGGCCGGCACGCTCGCGTAGGCGCGCAGCTCGCCCCAAGTGTGAATGGCCTCGTCGGGAGCGTCTTTTGGCCGGTAGTAGTTGTCCGGCAGCGAGATCTTGCGATGGTCGTACAGGTCCCAGTACTTCTTCGGGGCGATGAACGGCAGGTGCGGCTTGAAGAAACCTACCGCAAGGAAGAACGGTTTGCCGATCTTTTTCAGCCGGCGAAGATCGGCGACGGCCTTCGCTGCGAGCATCCCGTCCCGGTAGGCGTCGTCCGCAACGTCCGCAGACTCGTACGCCGGGCCGCGGTTCGGACGGCCCGCCCTCTTGGACTGCTCTGCGGCGAGCTTCTGGTTCTTCGGGAGCCGATAGGTGGGCACGTTCTTGGATCGCCAGGCCGGCTCCGACCAGCCCTGGGCATTGTCTCTTGGGTGGTGAAACACCTTCCCGTTGGAAACCGTGTAGTACCCCTGCTGCTTGAAGCACGTGTTGAGTGTCGTAATGCCCGGCGCATCCTTCTGGGCCCACGTCAAGTAGTTCACAAAGCGACTGCGGGCGGGTCTGATTCCCGTCATCAGGCTGGCCCGCGACGCGCCGCAAGTCGGCACCATGCAATACGCTCGCTCGAAAACAACTCCACCGGCCGCCAGCCGATCGATATTCGGCGAGTGAATCTGCTGCTGGCCGTAACAACCCAGTTGCGGGCGGAGATCGTCCACGGCGATGAACAACACGTTGGGGCGTGGCGTCTCGGCGGGATGTCCCACCGACGCGAGCCATCCACAGAGCAAACAGGTCAGAAGAAGGCGACTCATGGTCCGGTTGACCTCCCAAGGCAAGAGCCTTGTCAGACGTTCGTGATTTCCATCCGCTATCGGCTACGGGCCCAGTGTGCCCACGGCAGATTGGCGTACGGCTTCTAGGCGTACGGGATGTCGGGTTTCTTCTTCTTGTCGGGCGCGTCCAAGCGGGGCAGATACTTGTCCAACAATCGCACTACCACGTCGGATGCGGCCAGGTTCTGATTCACCGCGACCAGCTTCAGCCGCTGGGCCACGTCTTTCGGCAAGCAGATGCTCAGCCGGATCTCTTCATCCGTGTTCTTCTTCGCCATTGGTAACTATCCTCTCGTGACCCGGCTGCTCCCCTTTTCGGCATGGTAGCGCTTTGGGATCGGGGCGTCAAGTCCGCCTTGAGGGGAGCTTTTTCCCGTCACCGTTGATGGCGGGGAGTGTGGAGAGGGGGTGTATCGGCCTCGGCAGATGAGTATAATCCGTGGGTCGTTGGCAGAGCCGGCAGTGGCTGCTCGACGTCCGGTGCAAGCTACTGCAAACACGTTCACGTGAGAAAAGGAGACTACTCGACATGTCATCGCACAGAACCACCGGGCGGCCGGGAAGATCGGGCAAGGGCGCCCATCGAGTAATATCGCGGCGCGGGCTGCTGGCTGCGGGGATTGCGGCGCCCTTTGTCGTTCCCCGTCACGTCCTGGGGGCCGGGTATCAGGCCCCCAGCGATACCCTCGCAATTGCCGCCGTGGGGGTTGGAGGCATGGGGCGAAACTACCTTGCGGGATGCCGAGGTGAACGGGTGGTCGCTTTGTGCGACCTCGACCACAAACGGTCGGCCGGTGTGTTCAAGAGGTATGCAACCGCCAAGCAATACCACGACTTCCGGAAGATGTTCGACAAGGAAGCGAAGAGGTTCGACGCCCTGATCGTCGGCACGCCGGACCACACCCACACCGTGATTCTGATGGCTGCCCTGCAACTCGGCAATAAGCACGTCTATTGTGCCAAGCCGATCACCCACAGCATCGGCGAGGCCAGGAAGGTCCGGGAGGCCTTCCTGGGCGCCGGGAAACTGGTTACCAAGTCGAGCGTCCAGTCTTCCGGCAGCGAAGCCGCCCGAAGCACAACCGAGCTGTTCAGTTCCGGCGTGATAGGCCCGGTGCGGGAACTGCACATCTGGTGTAATCACCCGATTTATCCGTGTTCCTTGCTGCGGCCCACGCAGACTCAGTCGCCGCCGCCGGGAATGGATTGGGATCTTTGGATCGGCCCGGCGCCCTTCAGACCATATCATTCGGCCTACCATCCGTTCAACTGGCGGCCGTGGTGGGATTTCGGCTCGGGTACGGTGGGCGACATGGGCTGCCACACGTTCCACGTCTACTTCCGCGAGCTGAGGCTGGGAGCCCCGGCCACGGTCTATGGCTACGGGTCGACGCGGCACAAGGGCATTATCCAACCCGTCGCCACACCCGAGTGCCAGTCCCACGCCAACATGGTCACCTGGGAATTCCCGGCGCGCGGCGACCTGCCCCCGCTTGCCGTGCACTGGTACGATGGAGGCATGAAGCCGCATCGGCCGCCCGAACTCGATCGCAGCATACAGATGCCGCTCAGGGGTCTGCTGTTCGTGGGAGAGAAGGGCAAGCTGCTGGCGGACTATGGCGGCGGCGATCCCTTCCGACGCGGCACCAGCGGTCAAGTGCGCAGCCTCGCCGGCGGCATGTTGCTGCCCGAAGACGAGTTTCAGGACTTCCAGCAGCCGCCGAAGACCATGCCGCGCTGCACGGATCACTACCTCGAATGGACACAGGCGTGCAAGCAGGGCACTCGTACGGTCTGTCCCATCGAATTCGGCTGCGAGATGACCGAGATGGCCTTGCTCGGGGCGCTGGCGCTGCGGACGGGCCGCGTGCTTCGGTGGGATGCCGCGGCCGGGCGGGTCACCGACGACCCGGACGCCAACCGCCTCGTCGATCCACCCTACCGCAAGGGGTGGACGTTGTAGGCCCGGCCAAAAAAGGGACAGGTCCAATTTGCCTCCACCGGCCCGCAGCGTGCTTTGCGCAAACTGGACCTGTCCCCTTTTTCGGTTCGCTGGTACAATAGATCTCGAGGCGCCGGCCGGTAGCATCTACTCCATCCAACCTCGAGCCATCATGATTTGTGCAAGTGAAAGTCGACAACGGTTCTTTCCGACGGGTGGGCCGGGCGTGATGCTCCGGTTTCTGTTGACCGTTGGCCTGTTGGCTGGGACGCTGTCCGCCGCGGCAACAGCGGCTCAGCAGGATTCCCAGCCCGGTGACCCGCCGCAAACCGTCGCCGCGCCCAAGAACCTCGACGACCTGAAGGCCCTGCAGCAGCAGATCCGCCGGGTGGCCGAGAGGGTGCGGCCTTGCACCGTGGGAGTTTCCGGCGGCAGCGGCGTTGTAGTCAGCGAAGACGGCTACGTGTTGACCGTGGCCCACGTGGGCGAGCGGGCAGGCCGCAGCGTGAGGATCACCTTTCCCGACGGCCGCCGGGTCCAAGGGAAGACGTTGGGAAACGACCACGGCATGGATGCGGGCCTGGTAAAGATCACCACCGAAGGAAAGTGGCCGTTTGTGGAAATGGGACGCTCAGACTCGGTGAAGCTCGGTCAGTGGTGCCTGGCCGTGGGGTATCCCGTTTCCTTCGATCGGCGCAAGCTCCCGCCGATTAGGATCGGACGCGTGCTGCGGCGGAGCTCGAGGACGTTGGTGACCGATTGCGCGATCATGGGCGGCGATTCCGGAGGACCGCTGCTGGACTTGGAGGGCAAGGTGATCGGCATCGGCAGCCGCTGCGCCGATCAGGTGACCACGAACCTTTACGTCCCCATCGATACATTCCACGACTCGTGGGCTCGACTCGCAAAAGGGGAGGACTTCAACAGCCGGGTACGAGTGGTCGCGTACCTCGGCGTTTTTCCAGGGACTAGCGAGAAGGAAGCGGAAATCGGGAAGGTCACTCCCGGTTCGGCGGCCGAGAAAGCCGGCATGAAGCCCGGCGACGTGATCGTGAAGTTCGACGGGCAGTTGCTCGAGCGTTACTCCGACCTTCCGGAGTTGGTTCGGCGGAAGAAACCCAAAGACAAGGTCCAACTCCAGGTGCGGCGAGGTGAAGAAACACTGAACCTTACGGTGACACTGGGCCAGCGCGAGGAGTAAACCGACGGCGGCCGTCTCACCCTGCCCGCGGATCTACGAGGAATCGTCAGTATGAGAAGCAAGCTGTTTTGGGCGGCAATCACGGCCGCCTGGTTCTCTCTGTATCCGCTCGCAGCAGAATTCCGAGGTGACCAGCGGCCGAGGACCGATCCCCAGCCCAAGCCCGCAGGTGAGAGGCCCCTCGACGATCAGCGGCCCGGGGAGGAACGGAAGGAGCCCGAGAAATCCCCCGCACCGAGAAGCGAGCGCGGAAGGGACGGCGACGGCAATCCGGGCCGGGGCCAATCGGGCCGTTGGCGGTGGCGCAACATGGACCTGCGCCTGAAGAGTCACGCCACGGTGAAGGCCGCCTTCCGGCAAGCCGTCCTCCCGGCAAAGGCCGCCACCGTACGCATTCGCATCGACGGCAAGGCGGTAGCCCTGGGCGCGATCGTGGAGCCCGACGGATACATCATCAGCAAGGCGAGCCTGCTTCACGGGCAGCTAACCTGCCGGATGCCGGACGGCCGAGAGCTTCCCGCACGACTGTTGGGCCAGAGCGAAGAAACCGATCTGGCGTTGTTGAAAGTGGAAGCTCACGACCTGAAGACCATCTCCTGGCGGCCGGGAGGCGCGCCGCCGGTGGGTAGCTGGGTGGCTACGGTCGGCCAGCAGGACGACCCGCTGGCGATCGGCGTGGTCAGCGCCGAGCCGCGCACCGTACCCGGCCCCAGACGCATTCCCAGCCGACGTGGCGTGCTCGGCGTGAGCCTGGAGCAAGCGGGCGCCGGGCCGCGGATCCACGAGGTCCTCCAGAGCAGCGCGGCCGAAGAGGCGGGACTGAAAGTCGGCGATCTTGTCCGGAGTATCGACGGCCGGCCCCTGAGAACCGTCCGGCAGATGGTCGAAACCGTCGGAAGCCATCCTCCCGGCAAGAAGATCACCCTGCTGATCGAGCGAGGCGAAGACCAGTTGCGGCTGACGGCCACCTTGGGCAAGCCGCAACCCGAGTCCCGCCGCCGGACCGCCCCGGAGGATCATTGGGGCGGCGGGCCGTTCAGCGAGCGACGCTATGGTTTCCCGTCCGCAATGCCGCACGACACGGCCCTGAGGCCGGCCGATTGCGGCGGACCGCTGGTCGACACCGAAGGCAACGTGGTGGGGATCAATATCGCTCGGGCACTTCGCGTGATCAGCTATGCGATTCCGGCCAGCGTGGCGCGGAAGGTCTTGGCCGAGTTGAAGAACAAGGCCCGTTCCGAAGCGGCGAAAAATGGCCCCACGTAGCGGACGGACGACTCAGGACCGGCCGAAGAACAACTTCCAGAGAGTATTCATCACGCTCCGCGTGATGAGCCCAAAGGCAGCGGTTTCCTCCGCGTTGCGGAGCCCCATCACGCGGAGCGTGATGACTACAACTGGGGCAGATTGGACCTGTCCCCTTTTTGGGGGAACCCAAGGTGGAACGCGACCGGCGGATGCACTACAATGGGATCTTAGTGCTTTGTCAAACCTAAAACTACGGGTGCCCTGCCCACGCTTGCGTGGGCATGTTGATCGAGGTTTCCGGCATGTCCACGCAAGCGTGGACATGGCACCCAACCCGTCGTTCTAAGCATGACAAAGCACTAAACGAAGTACGGTCGGGACCGCGATATCGTGGCCGAGCAACAAGCAAGCCTGTCACTCGAACAAAGGCCCGTGGATGAAGACGCTCTGGATGAAGACGTCGACAAGACTTGCCCTGTGCTTTCGCTGGGAGTCTGGCGCTGGGCTCGTTTGCGCGCTGTTTCTTCTGGGGACGCTTGCGGAGTCGGCCCGGGGGGGCGACGGAGCCGTGCCGCTGGGGCCGACGCTCGAGGAGCAGTTGCTCAAAGAGGATCCCGCGGCACTGGCCAAGGCGGCCCGGCGTCAGGGCGAGGCCACCCGCGGCGCGATCCTCTTCTATCAACAGCGCCTCACCTGCTTGAAGTGCCACGCCTACGGTGAGGAGAACTCGCCGCTGGGACCGGACCTGACCAAGCCCCCCGAGAAGAACGCCGAGAAGGTCACCGACGTTTTTCTGGTCGAGTCGATTCTGGAACCGTCGAAGGAGATCCGCGAGGGATATGAGTCGGTGATAGTGATCACCGACGCGGGGCTGACGGTAACCGGGCTGCTGGCCGAGGACCACCCCCAGCGGCTCGTGCTCCGCGACCCGGCCCAGGACGGCAAGCCGGTGACCATCCCCAAGGACGAGATCGACGAACGGCTCCAGAGCGATCAGTCGATTATGACGCCGGCGCTGGTGAACCAGTTGGCAGATCGGCAGCAGTTTCTGGATCTGCTGCGATACGTGATGGAGATCACCGAAGGCGGACCTCAGCGGGCGCTGGAACTCGAACCCGAGCCGGCGCTGTATGCCCCACCGCCGTTGCCGGAGTACGAGAAACACCTCGACCATGCCGGCATGATCGCCGAACTGGGCCAGGAGAGCTACCAGCGGGGAGAAGCGATCTACGATCGGCTGTGTGTGAACTGTCACGGGACGAAGGACGAGCCGGGCTCGCTGCCGACCTCGCTCCGCTTCGCCGCCGACAAGTTCCGCAACGGGAGCGATCCCTTCAGCATGTATAAGACACTCACCAGCGGCTTCGGCCTGATGGTCCCGCAAACCTGGATGGTCCCGCAACAGAAATACGACACGATCCACTACATCCGCCAGACCTACCTGAAACAGCACAACCCGAGCCAATACGTCAGGGCCGACGAGGCCTATCTGGCCGGCTTGCCCCAGGGCGACACCCGGGGACCGGCGCCTACGAACTACGAGCCCTGGGTGGCGATGGACTACGGGCCCAACCTGACCGCCTCGTACGAGGTCGGCACCGACGCCTCGAATTTCGCCTACAAGGGAATTGCGGTCCGACTCGATCCCGGGCCCGGGGGCGTCAGCCGTGGCCGGTATTGGATGATCTACGACGAGGACACGCTGCGGGTGGCGGCCGCCTGGAGCGGAGAGGGATTCATCGATTACAAGGCCATCATGCTCAACGGCCAGCACGCCATCCATCCCCGCATCGTGGGCCAACTCCACTTCGAGAACAAGACCGGTCCGGGCTGGGGAGATCCGAAAACCGGCAGCTTCGAGGACCCCCGATTCCTCGGCCGGGACGATCGGCCCTACGGCCCCTTGCCCCGCGATTGGGCCCATTACAAGGGGCTCTATCATCAGGGCAATCGGGTGATCGTTTCGTACACGGTGGGCCAGACGCCCGTACTGGAAATGCCGGCGGTAGATGCCTCGTCTGACGCGGCGATCTTCACCCGAACGTTCAATCTCGGCCCCCGCCGCCGCCACATGGTCCTGCAGGTGGCCCGGCAGGGCGACCCCGAGTCGGCGCTGCATGCACTCGAAGGAAGCCAAGCGGTGCCGGAGAGGATTGCCGTGTTCGGGACCGCCGGCTCGCTGGTTGCGGAAGAACCCGGCCCCACAGATGCACCCCAGGATAACGCCGATATGACGGCCCTGGCGTTCGACGGGGCAACCCAGGTCGAGATCGCCAAGTCGAACGAGCTGAACATGTCCGGTGCCGATTACACGATCCACGCGCGGATTAAGACCAAGCGCGGCGGCACGATTCTCTGCAAGACGGTGCCGGACGGTGGTTGGGCCCGTGGCGGCAAGTCGCTGTTCGTCCGGGGAGGGAAACTGGCGTTCGACGTCGGTTTCGTGGGCGTGGTGACTTCCCGCCGCTCGGTGGCCGACAACCGATGGCACCATGTGGCCATGACATACGAGCATCACGGCAATCGGGTCCGCCTGTTCATCGACGGCAAGCTCGACGGCCAAGGACGACTCGATCCGGTGGGTACGGAGAAAGGGCTCGTGGCGCGCCTCGGTTTCACGTCACCCAACTTCCCCCAGAAGCCGTTCTTCGAGGGCAAGATGTCCGAGGTGTCGTTCCACGGGCGCGCACTGAGCCAGAAGGAGATTGCCCAACTGGCTACTGGGAATGTTCCGGCCGAGGGTCTACTGGCCAGGTGGCAGCCCGGCGATAGCAAGGGGAAGACGGTCCGCGACGTGACCGGCCAGCGGCACGACGGGAAAGTCGTCAAAGGGCAACCTCAAAGAACGGTCCCCACCGAGTCGACCGCAATGACCGGGATAGTGGTGGCCGGTATCTCACAGCAGATCGAAGGGGCCCGCTGGTTGACTACCGCCGAGGGCGACCTGCGGCTGAAGATTCCGGCGGGCGAGAAGCCGCTGAAGTTCACGCTATCGGTAGCACGCGCCAAGACGGCCGAACAGGTTACGGCGCTGGTCGAGCAGCTCACGGCAAACGAATCGGCAATGGATCTGGCGCCGCTGACCAAGGGCGGTCCGCCGCGTTGGGCCGGCACGGTCGAAACGCAGGACACCGTCGGTAGCGACGACGGCCCGTTCGCCGTCGACGTACTAACCCGGCCGGCCACTAATCCGTGGCTCTGCCGCGTGCGTCCGACCGGATTCGACTTCATGCCGGACGGCCACCGGATCGCCGTAGCCTGTTGGGACGGCGACGTCTGGATGGTCGACGGCATTGATCGCCCGGAGAACGGACTCTCCTGGCAGCGGATCGCCTCGGGCCTGTTCCAACCCTTGGGGGTCAAGGTCGTAGACGGCAAGATCTACGTCGCCTGCCGCGACCAGATCGCGATCCTGCACGATCTCAACGGCGACGGGGAAACCGACTTCTACCAGAACTTCAACAACGACCACCAGGTTACCGAGCACTTCCACGAGTTTGCCATGGGCCTGCAAACCGACGCCCAAGGGAACTTCTACTATGCCAAGTCGGCCCGGCACGCCAAGACGGCCCTGGTGCCACACCACGGCACGCTGTTGCGGGTGAGCAAGGACGGCTCGCGCACCGACATCGTGGCCAAGGGATTCAGGGCGGCCAACGGCGTGTGCATCAACGCCGACGGCACCTTCATCGTGACCGACCAGGAAGGACACTGGAATCCCAAGAACCGCATCAACTGGGTGGTGCCCAACAGCGGCAGCTTCTACGGAAACATGTACGGCTACCACGACGTGACCGATCCGTCGGACGACCTGATGGAGCAGCCACTGTGCTGGATCACCAACAGTTTCGACCGTTCGCCGGCGGAGCTGCTCTGGGTTCCCAGCGACAAGTGGGGGCCGTTGGCCGGCTCGCTGCTGAACACCTCGTACGGCTACGGAATGGTTTACGTCGTGCCGCACGAGAGGGTCGACGGCCAGGTGCAGGGCGGGATGTGCCGGTTGCCCATCCCGGCGTTTCCCACCGGTGTGATGCGGGGACGGTTCCATCCCGGCGACGGCCAGCTCTATCTCTGCGGCATGTTCGCCTGGGCCGGCTCGCGGCCCCAGCCGGGCGGCTTCTACCGGCTGCGCTACACCGGCAAGCCGGTCTACCTGCCCACGGGCCTGCACGCCACCCGGCAGGGCATGGAGATCAACTTCAGCGGAGCGCTGGACCGGGCGACGGCCGAAGACCCGGCCAACTATGCGGTCAAGATCTGGGCACTGAAGCGCACCGCCAACTACGGTTCGCCCCACGTGAACGAAAGGACCCTTACGGTGACCGGTGCCGCGGTCTCGGCAGACGGCAAGACCGTGCTGTTGAGCATCCCCGATATCGAGCCCACCTGGTGCATGGAGATCCGCTATCGGCTCAAGGGTGCCAACGGAGAGCCCGTCAACAGCATGATCCATAACAGCGTCCACCGGCTGGGCGAGCCGAGCAGCCCGTAGGGGCGCGACTCCTTCCAGCCTGCCTCCAGGCACACCCGCGCGGGCCACCCGGTGATCGTGGGTATATGCTCCGGCCATTCGACCTTTTCCATGGGGGGTGACTCCCGAGTTCCAATTCGTTACAAAGATGCCAATCGGGCCCGTTCCTTCCCGGGGGCCGGCTAGAATCGGTGTGCTGTGGATTCGCCGACCTTCCCAACCTCAGAACCTCAGAACAGGAGTAACGCTATGTCTCTCAGTCGCAGTTTCCCGGCCGTCGCGCCGGTGTTGCTTGTCGCTGTGCTGGCCGGAGCCTGCACGGCCACGGCAGCCGAACCGAAGCAGCGCGGCTTTGTGCCGCTACTGAATGGAAAAGACCTGTCCGGATGGAACACCAAGGGCAACTGGATCGTTGAGGATAAAGGTGTCCTGACGCTGAAGCCCCGACCCGGCGAACGCGGATGGAAACGCTACGACGCGTATCTCTGGGCGAAGAAGAAGTACGGCGACTTCATCTTGGACCTGGAGTACAAGATTCCCCAGGGCGGCAACAGCGGCATCTTCGTCCGCGTCGGCGACCTGAAAGAGCCGGTGGCCAAGGGCATCGAGGTGCAGATTCTCGACTCGCACGGCAAGCAGGGAAAGCTGGGCGCCCACGACTGTGGCGGCGTGATCTCGGCGGTCGGGCCGAGCAAGAATGCGTCCAAGCCCGCCGGCCAATGGAACCGCATGGTGATCACCTGCCAGGGAAGCCGCATGCAGGTCGCACTGAACGGCGAGCAGATCGTCGATTTTAGGCTCGACAAGTCGGCGCTGAAGGACCGGCCGGCGGTCGGCTACGTGGGCCTGCAGGACCACGGCCAGCCGCTCTCGTTCCGGAACATCAAGATCAGGGAGTTGCGGCGGAAGAGGCCCAGGCGAGATCCCTGACGAGTTGCGGACTACCTGCACGTTGAACAATTCGCAGGGGTGGCTGGTGGCTGAGCTTGCGAAGCCCCGGATCCTGCCGTTGAAGGAACTGTAGGAGGCGACTCCAGTCGCCGATTTGCGAGGTTCTCGTCGCTCGATCGGCGACTGGAGTCGCCTCCTACAATCAGGTGCACCGGCTCGATTCACGACGGTACACAGCGGTCCATTGCGTCATTGTCCCGCTGGCTCGATCTCGACCTTCAGCTCTCCCGCGTTGTCGCCCAGTTCGGCGGCCGAGTCGTTGATTTTCAGGTAGAGCGTACCCGACTCTTTGGGAATCAGAGTGACGGCCAGGCCCACCACGGTCGGCCTCAGCAGTGCGGACGAGCCGGGTTTGCCACCGTCCCCTCGGACGGCCCCCAGGAGGATTCCCAGGGGGCGACCCTGGTAATAACGGATGGAGACACCGCCGGGCTCGCACCACCAGATCTGCGGCCGGTCGGCCACCTGGTAGCGTCCCGATGCCCGTAGCTGGTACTTCACTCCGCCGTCGAGTCGCAGTCCGCTGTTCTGCCAGCCCCGGTCGGCCGCCAGGCTCACTTCGGCGCCCCCCGGCGGCAACGGTTTGCCCGGCGTGAAGTCGACCGCCGTACCCGCAACGTCGTGCCCGTATTCCAGGCCGTTTATCAGCAGTTGCCACTCCTCGCGGAGCCGCTGCCAGTCGTCGCCGATGAGCCGGTTGAAACGGTCGTTGAAATCGGGTTTCAGCACGTGTTTGTATAACTCGCGAAAGCGGTCGCGGTACCGGGGATGGCGGTCGAGCAACGCGGCGGCCGCCCAGCACCACGCATAGGGTTCGGTTTCCAGGTGCGCGTGGATCGGATACCGGATGACGCCATCCAACGGCATAGGTCGGCCTGCGGAGATCGCATCCTTGATGATCCGGATGCGTCCCCACTCGGGCACCTCGTCGCGGTTGGCGGGCATGTGGTTCAGCGTCAGGCGCCCTTCGGCCCAGCGGTGGGTAGCCAGCAGTTCGGCGATACCTTCCATGTACCACGGCGGTCCGCACCCGCCCAGGATCGTGTTCATGAACCCGTGCGTACCCTCGTGCAGCAGCAGGTGACGGCGGTAGTAATCGCTCGGCTGGTCGTATAGCCACAGCTCGTAGTTCCGCGCGAAACCGTTGCGGAAGGGCGGCAGACTACCGGGCATCAGGCCGGCTCGCCGGAAGCGGGCCTCGTCCTTTATCAAGAAGCCCGTCATCTTCCAGTCCGAGTGCTTGGCCGCGTCTATGTTGAAGTACTTGCACCACTGTGGAAACGCCAGGTCGAAGAGCTTCGGCAGCCGCCGGATTTCCTCGCCGGGAGGCATGTCCGTGTACAAGATCAAACGCTTGCCCGAAAGCTTGCGAATCCCTTCGGCGGCCGCCCGGTCGTCGTCTATCCGCATACTCGGCAGGTTCGCGATCCAGCGCGGCGCCGAGTCGACGGGGCCCTCGAGCAGGTCGCCCAAGGAGCGGCGCTGCTGGGGCTTCGTCTCCTCTGCGGGGAGTTCGGGCGAATCGATCTTGGCCGGAGGTTGCGCGGTTTCAGACCCGGTGGGCACTTCTGAGCGAGGTAGCCTACCCATTCGGCTGGGTAGCTTGGTGTCACGTCGATGGGAGGGTCTAGGCCCGTTCGCGGCCGGCGAACGGCTGGCGACCTGTTCGGCCGGCTCCGGAGGATTGCCGCATCCGGCCAGCAGGCATCCCAGCACCAGCCAGGCCGCAGAACAGACTATAGCGCGATGGAACATGGTGGCTCGAGAATCTGTCGGAGAGCAAGCCCGAATTCTCCAGTTGGCTGGGCCCTTTTTCCCTCACCTGTGGGCAGTCGCCGGGCCCCAGCCCCCACCTCCGGCCCGGGGGACGGTTGCGGATTCTGTTGGCCCGTTTTAGGCTATTGTACATTGCGTGGGGCCGCTTTGTGCACCCCTTTTTCCCCCGGAAGCGGGACGATTTGACGGGCCGGCAGCGGTCGGTATTCGTGCTGAGGAGTCAATTATGCTCTTGAGATTAGTTGCCTTGGCGCTCTGCCTGTTGCTATCCGGTTGCTGGTGGGGGTCGCAACAGGAGGTGATCGTCTACAGCGCGCTGGATCGCGAGTTTTCCGAGCCCGTCTTCGTTGATTTCACGGCGGAAACCGGCATCGCCGTGCGGGCGAAGTTCGACGCCGAGTCGAACAAGACGGTCGGGCTGACACAACTGATCCTCCAGGAGCGGAAACGGCCGCGATGCGACGTCTTCTGGAACAACGAGATTCTCAACACGCTGCGGCTTCAACAGGAGGGGCTGCTGGACGTCTATCGCCCCCCGATCGCCGAGGAGTTCCCGCAGACGGTCCGCTCGGCGCGAGGGACCTGGCACGGGTTCGCCGGCCGGGCCAGGGTTCTGGTGGTCAACACGGAGTTGGTCCCCAAGGCCGAATGGCCCGGCTCGATACACGACCTGGCCGACCCCAAGTGGCGCGGCCGGGCGGCGATCGCCAGGCCGCTGGCCGGCACCACGCTCACGCACGCCGTCTGCCTCTTCTCCCACTGGGGTGAGGAAGACGCGAAGAAGTTCTTCAAGGCCCTCAAGGCCAACGAAGTGAACGTGCTGTCGGGCAACAAACAGGTGGCCACCTGGGTATCGCGCGGAGAGCTATGGTTCGGGCTGACCGACACCGACGACGCGATCATCGAGAAGGAGAAGGGCCTGCCGGTGGAGATCATTTACCCCGACCAGGGCCAAGACGGCCTGGGCACGCTGTTCATCCCCAACACGCTGGCGATCATCCGCGGCGGCCCTAATCCGGAGCGTGCCCGGCGGTTGGTCGATTATCTCCTCTCGCCGAAGGTCGAGGCCAAGCTGGCCGCCGGCAGCAGCGCGCAGATTCCGCTGAACCCGAACGTCAAAGCCAAGGTCCGCGTCCAGACGCCGCAAACCATCAAGTCGATGCAGATCGATTTCGAGCAGGCCGCCGAAGAGTGGGACACGGCCGCCGAGTTTCTCAGCGACGAGTTTGGCGGAGGATGACCGCAGCGCCCACGGTGCCCGTCCCCATTTTCCACCCGGCGATTTCGGGCCCCGTGGAAAAAGGGGACAGGTCCAATTTGCCCCCAACGGCCCGAAGGGTGCTTCGCACAAATTGGACTTGTCCCCTTTTTCCCTGCCTGGGGTCGAAAGGCAACTGGCCGCCGGCCCCCTAACCGGACCGTGTTTTTCTGTTACAATTGAGATTCATCTGCAATCTCGAACCGGCAGGAGCCCCAACGGTGCTACTGGGAGAACCGCAACGGACCAAAGCCGATCTACACTTCTCGCTGTTCGGGATCCCCGTGCGCGTACACCCGTTCTTCTGGGTGATCGGCGTATTGCTGGGACCGATCAACACAGAATTGGCCGACATTTTGGTGCGGGTGGCCGCCTTCTTTTTGGCCATCCTGGTCCACGAACTGGGACACGCCACGGTGATGCGTCTCTACGGGTTTCGTCCGTGGATCACGCTGTACGGTATGGGGGGACTGGCCTCCTACGACCCGTCGGGCAACTACGGCTCCAGGGAATCGGGGCCGCTACGGCAAATCGTGATCTCGGCGGCCGGGCCCGGGGCCGGGTTCGGATTGGCGGGCATACTGATCGGGGCGATCATGTTGACCGGACACCGGATCCAACTGGGGCTGGGAGGCACCTACGGCATCTTGATCCGCATGGAGCAGGTCGGCTCCGAGTACTTGGACCTCTTTCTCTGGTACATGCTCTTCATCAGCATCGTCTGGGGGATCGTCAATCTTCTGCCGGTATATCCGCTGGACGGGGGGCAAATCTCTCGGGAAGTCTTCTTAGCGGCAAGTCCCCGCGAGGGAATCCGCCGATCGCTGCTGCTGTCGACGTTCACCGGGGCGGCCGTGGCCGTGATCGTCCTGCTGCGGTCGATCCTGGCCGCGGAGGGCGAGTTCCGCCTGACTATGCTGTGGGTGCCGGCGCTGTTTGGCTACCTTGCCTACGCCAGCTATGCGACCCTACGGGCCTATACCGACCGCCGAGGGTGGTAAGAAGATCGGCGACATGCGACCCCGAGCCAATCCCAATACCGTTGAATCAAATGTCAATTCAAGGATAATCGAGTGGCACCGGCGTCTCGCCGGTGAGACATAAGCAAAAGCGTTGCCATGAGTTCTATCACACCGGCGAGACGCCGGTGCCACTGTATTGACACCGGTGCCACTGTATTGACGCCAGGATGGCCCTAGATTGAACGGCATTGGGCTAATCCTGCCTTCCCCACGGCAGACTAGCCCAGATCTGTTGGGTGAGGCTTGGCCGCGGGGCGGGCGCCTGGGCCAGATGGCGAGCGGCCAAGCGGGCCAGCGGGCCGGACTGCCGGGGTGAACAGACAAAATGGACGGCCCCGGCCTCACGCATCGGCCACTGGTAGCACCCCAGCGAGCGGTCGGCCACCACCGCCAGTCGGGCCAGCGGGAAGTCGCCCTGGAGCCGGGCCATCTGCCGCAGTAGCAGTGCCGCGTTGCCGGAGGTCAACTCCACGACGACGAAGCTGGCCGGGGCGGCGGCCAGCATCTCCCAACAGTCTGCCAGGCTGCGGCTTTCCCGGACGCGCACGGCGGCGGCCAATTCCCGACGCAGGGCCACGGCCCAACGCCCCGAGCGCTCGCATACGATCAACCGGGCCGCGGCGGCGCCGGCCGGCAGCACGACGGATCCGTAGCTTGTACTTGCCATGAGTTTCAGGTTGTCGGTATCTGACGAACAACTGACGATAGCCGCCCGCGCAACGCGTCGCGGTTTGAAGCAGTGAAAAGGATGCCCTCGAATGACTCCTGCGAGAACTCCCCGCGACGCGTTGCGTCCCGGCTATCAGTCATTATTGCTGCTGCGAACCACTCGAACCACCGTCCTCTTCCAAACCCAACTGCACCAAACGGCGATAGAGTCGCGGCCGGGTCATGCCCAGCAGCCGGGCGGCTTTGGCCTTGTTTCCCTTGGCCTGGGCCACGGCACGGCGAATCAGCTCACGCTCGACTCCAGCCAGGAACTCGTCCAGTACTATCGTCTCTTCCGGTCGGGGCGGATGGGCCGCGGCTGCGGCCGCCAGGCGGATCCGCTGGGGCAGATCGCCTGCCCCCACCTGCGGGCCTTCGGCCTGGTGGTGCGCCTCGGCCACGACCCGGGCCAGCTCGTCGAGGTTGCCCGGCCAGGCGTAGGCATCTAACTGGTCGAGTGCCTCGGGCGTGAACCCGCCGAGCTGCTTGCTGCCCTGGGCGTTGGACTGCTCCAGGAAGAGTTGGGCCAACAGCGGCAGGTCCTCGCGTCGCTGGGCAAGGGAGGGCAGCTCGATGGTGATCGTCCCCAGCAGCCCGGCCAGGTCCGCTCGATAGGTCCCCCCGCGTACCAACTCCGTCAAGGGCGCGGCGGCAGTAGAGATCAGCCTCAGCTTGAACGATCTGGGCCCCAGTACCGCGGCCAGCTCTGCCTGCACGTCCTGAGGGAGCTCGTCGGCCTGGCTCAGCAACAGCGTACTGTGGGCGGCCTGCTCTCCCAGCGGGTCCCAGTCTGCCGTGGGCACACTGGCGGCCAAGGCCACCACGGTGGAACGGATCAGATCGGCTCCCAACACCGAGCAAGCCAGCGGGATCAGCGAGCCGGCCGACTGGGTGTCGCCGCGGTAGTGGATGGCCGCGGCCACGTGCTGGCGCCCGCTGCCGGGCGGGCCGACCAACAGCACACTGGCACGGCTGCCGGCCGCCAGCTCGATCTGGGCCCGCACCCTGCGGGCGGCCGGGCTGTCGCCGATCAGCCGATCGGCCCCGTAGCGCGCGGCCGCCTCACGGCGGAATTGCCGGATATGCTCGTGCATCTCGGTCGGCTGCGGTTCCTCCGATGGCTGTGGCGGGGGCGCGGAATCGGGTCGCTGCAGATCCTCCGGATCTAGCATGGCGAGCAGGCCGATCAGGTCCTCCGGGCAGGTGCCCAGGGGGATAAACGTTGCCCGACGCCAGCGGACCTCCCCGTTGGGTCCCGTACAGGAGACGTTGGCGGTCAACTTCCGCGGTGCCATGGCCGCGGGCGGGGGACACAGCCCTGCCGCCACGGCCGCAGGCCCGCTCACCTCAGGGCTGCAATGGTAGGCGCACTGCTGGCCGATCAGCCCCTCGGCCTGCTGTCGAAGCCAGTCGCGACAGGCCCGGTTGCAGAAAACGACGGTCAACTCCTCGTCCAGCACGTAGATCGGCTGGGTGGCCGAGTTGAGCATCCGGGCCAGGTCGGTAGCACTTATTCTCTGCCGAGCCATGCCAGTCGGGGCGGAAGCCAGGTTTTTTGGGTTTTTGGGACCTAATTCGCCGCGCGGTGACAAACAGGTGTCACCCCGTTGTTTATAAAGCCAACCGACGAAAGACATAAGCCGCCGCCGCCTCAGGTAAGTATGGGGCAGACTGGGGTGGCGGCATCTTATTATATTGGGCCGACGCCCCCTTCAGCAGCCCAGCTCCCGGCCGTACGTCACACCCCCGGTCTCGCCACCGGCTACAGTGGCCTGCGGAGGGATGACCGCCGCCGGGGCCGAATCGAGCGGCAGAATCAGAGGGGGGAATCCTGACCTCCAAGCTCCGGATCCTCCCTTGCAATTGCCGCCGCCGGTGGCTGTCCACCCGGCGGCAGTGTGCCCACGGCAGGCAGTGTGCCCCCGGCAGACAGTGTGCCCACGGCAGACAGTGTGCCCCCGGCAGGCAGTGTGCCCCCGGCAGGCAGTGTGCCCCCGGCAGGCAGTGTGCCCCCGGCAGACTGGCCGGCGACGGCCGGGCTGGCGGTGTCCGACTCTCGCAGCAAGGGCCCCGGATAGACCCCGATTAGTACGGTCAGCAATACACAGGCCGTGACGGCCAGCCACGCACCGGTGTCGCGGCGGGGCCTGAGCACGGCCAGCGGAGTGCGGAAGTACATCACGGCCACGATCCGCAGATAATAGGCCGCCGCCACCGCGGCGTTGAGCATGCCCACGATGGCCAGGGCCACGAACCACGGCCAGAGCGATCCGGCCGACCAGTTGCCCGCGTCTACGCTCAGCGCGCTGCCGAACAGCGACAGCTTTCCCCAGAACCCGGCCAGTGGCGGAATTCCGGCCAGGCTGAACATGAACACGGCGATGGCCACCGCCAGAAACGGCCGGGTGCGTCCCAGGCCGGCCAACTCCTCGACGGCCTCGATCTGGCGATCCCGGCGGCCCAGGAACTCCAGGGCGGCAAACGTGCCGATCGTGGCCGCCGCATACACGCAAAGGTAGAACAGCAGCGCGCCGACCCCGCTCCACTTGACCTGGTGCCCGGCCGGAACCAGGCCCACGGCCAGGCCCACGAGCATGTACCCGGCGTGGGCGATGGAGGAATAGGCCAGCAGCCGCCGGAGATTCTCCTGCCACAGCGCCAGCACGTTGCCGAACGTCATCGTCAGCATCGAGACTATCAGCACGACGCGCCAGGCGTAGTCCGCGTCGGAAGCACCGGGCATGGCCACCACGGCGATCCGCACCAGGGCCACCATCCCGGCGGCCTTGGGCACTACCGAGAGCAGCCCGGCGTTTGCGTAAGTGGTTCCCTGGTAGACGTCGGGGGCGTAGAAGTGGAAGGGCACCGCCGCGATCTTGAACCCCAGCCCGGCAAGAATTAGCACGAAGGCCACTCTGCTAAGCGTGGCAAAGCCGGCCGCAACTCCGTCCGGGTCGGCCATCGCGGCGCGCACGTCCGACAGCTTGGTCGAGCCGGCCGTCCCGTAGAGGAAGCTGAATCCATAGAGCAGCATCGCCGAGGCCAGGATGCTAAGGAAGAAATACTTCGTCGTCGCTTCCTGGGAGGCGGCCTCCCATCGGTGGGGCAGCTTCGTGTCCCGCCGAATGGGCGGGCGCCCCAGATAAAGAAGGATGTAGGTGGGAATCGAAATCAGCTCCAGGCCCAGGAACATCAGCACCAGCTCCCCCGCACTACATACGAGCATCAGCCCGGCGATGGCCAGCAGCAGCGAGCCGACGTATTCGGGCGTGCCGGGAGTATCCAGCGGCCGGGAAGCCAGCAGCACGAACAGCGCGCCGAAGGCCAGGGCCAGCCACCGACCGAAATAGGCCAGAGAATCGAAGGTGACGGGCCCGGCTTCAGGCGCAGGATAGTCCTGCACGCGCCACAAGGCTATCGCCGCGGCCGCGATCCCGGCAACGGCCACGCAAGCCCACCACTTCCGCGCATCGACGAACGCACCGGCCAGGTAGATCAACACGGCCGTGGCGATCAGCACGATTTCCGGAGTCATCAGCAGGATTGTCTGGGTGGACACGCGTCAGTTTTCCTTCGGTATTGGGCCGCCGTGGGGGCGGCCGCTGAGCGTCAGGCCGCCGCCGGGGCGGCCGCTAGACGGCGGCGCAACGCCGTCGGCGCTACGCGTGCCGGGCGGCGGAGTTCCCGGCTTGACGGTCGGGTCGCCTGGGCGCGGGGCAAGCCCCGCCGCGAACCGGCGGGCGCCCACTTCCGAATCGTGATCGCTCTCGGCTTTCAGTACGTTTGCAGTCACGTCGTCCAGCGTGCCGCTCATCCGATCGAGGAAGAACTTCGGCTGCACGCCGATCCAAACAATAAACACAACCAGCGGGGCCAGCACCATCACCTCGCGGAAATTCAGGTCGCGGACCGGGGGTTCTTCGGGGTCGTGCACGGGCTCGCGGACCGGGCCGAAGAAAACCCGCTGGACCAGGTAGAGCATGTACCAGGCCCCCAGCACCACGCCGGAGACGGCCAACACGGCGATCGCCCAGTATTGCACGGTCCCCTGCACCCAGGCTCGCTGAAACACGCCCACCAACAGCAGCAACTCGCCGGCAAACCCGTTCAGCCCCGGCAGACCGATGCTCGATAGGGTCATCACCAGCATGAAGAAGGTCAGCACGGGTAGTTTGCGGGCCAGGCCGCCGAAGTCGGCGATCTTGCGGGTGTGGTAACGCTCGTAGAGCATCCCCACCAGCGCGAAAAGCCCGCCGGTCGACAGCCCGTGGTTGATCATCTGGAGCACGCCGCCCTGCATCCCCAGCCGGTTCACAGCGAAGATACCGAGCATGCAAAAGCCCATGTGGCTGACGCTGGAGTATGCGATCAGCCGCTTGATGTCGCTTTGAGCCAGGGCCACCAGGGCCCCGTAGACGATCCCGGCCACCGAGAGCCAGAGCATGTAGGGCATCAGCGTGAGGGTGGCGTCGGGGAGCATGGGCAGGCAAAACCGCACGAACCCGTAAGTGCCGATCTTCAGCAACACGCCCGCCAGGATCACGCTGCCGGCAGTGGGGGCCTGGACGTGGGCCAGCGGGAG
>SDBV01000791.1_pt1 | contig 45951 bp, 24 predicted proteins | sample 2277081 | NCBI WGS metagenome assembly SDBV01 (sample SAMN10402039, study PRJNA504765) | marine sediment metagenome | isolation source: marine sediment core GS10_PC15, 223 cmbsf | place: Arctic Ocean: Southern Knipovich Ridge | collected 2010
GAATCTTCCTCATACTGTCTATTTGATTTGTGAAATATAAATCTCTTTTCAATCCTAAAAATACAAATCCACCAGCGATTTATGCTAAAAATCAATCATCGCTTTCATTGCCACCTCCCTTAGTAACTTAATACCAAGTTGTAAACCCCGGATCCCAATTCAAACTGTTGAGTTTTACTTTTAGTTTTGAAATTCTTTACAACATCTAATCTCTTCACTGCGCTAATATTGATTTGCAAATCACTTTTGGGCAAAATTATGGTAGAACTGGTATTCGCAGGGACTTCAACTATCATTTCTATTTTATTACCCACTCTTTTCCACTCACTTCTGATTTGCCCATACATACAATCGTGTTTGGCTTCTACATACTCTAAAGCCTCAGGGAAAAATGGTTGAATGTAAAAATGTTTGAACCCCACACTTTTTGGGTCAGGCTGTATCCCCCCTAATTCTTTATAACACCAATGCACAATGTCTCCAAAAAACATGTGGTTCCGGGAATTATCCAGTGATTCCATATTAAAATCTTCCCACAATGTGTTGGCGCCCTGTTCCATCCAGTAACCCCAGCCCGGGTAGCGTGTATTTATGGAAATCTGGAAAGCCAGATCAGCAAAGCCATTATCAGATAAGGCATGTGGGATCCATTTTGCTCCAAGCACCCCACAGTCCAGCAAGGAATTATTTTTGACAATTACCCTGGCCAGGGTACCCGCCACTTTTTTCACATCCTTTGAAGGAACCAGGTTAAAATAGAGGGCGGCGGCCAAAGAAGTTTGCTCGCTACCTGCATACGTTTTATCCTTCGCCTTATAAAATTTCTGATTGAATGCTGATTTGATTTTCCCGGCCAACTGGCCGTAGAATTCTGACTCCTCCTGGTATTCCAGCAATGAAGCAATTTGAGAAACTATTGAAGTAAGGTCGTAGTAACAGGCTGTGCTGGTCAGGGCCCTGGGGGCATAGGTATTTATGAAAACCCAGTCGCCCAATCCAATATCCAAAATATTGTCTTCTGACTTGTCCGTCATAAAACCGATACTCTTTTTCATTGTCAGGTATTTATTGCTCAAGTTTAAAAAAAGGTAATTCCGGGTCATCCGTAGATTTCATCTCGTGATGAAGTCTTTTTCTATACTCCTTTATTTTCTCAGTATAATCGGGATCCTGAGCCAGATTGTTCCAGCAACCGGGATCATTTGCCAGATCGTAAAACTCTTCTACCGGTTTGTGGATTATCTGATCCACTTTCCGGGCAAATTCAGGGTCATCATCCAGGCTGGATTGGATTATATCCATCCAATGTCCAAAAAAAGATTTCTTGCCCTCCGACCGGAGCACATAAGAGTTCCAGATATAGCAGGACTCCCGGTCGATAATGGCTCGGTGAGGATAAAAATGTTCGGGAGCGGATTGATTAAAATAATTGGATGCCGCATAGGCATACTCCCGGTTTGTCCTGGCAGATTTCCCGGTAATTACATCGTAAAAGGATTTTCCCTCAATGCCTTCCAATGGAGGCAAACCAAGAGCATCCAGGATGGTTGGCACAATATCTATGGACGATACAATGGATTCATCATCGACTTTCCCGGCCATTATTTTACCCGGCCATTTCACAATGATCGGGGTCCGGATACCATCGTGATAGAGTGTGGCCTTTGCCCCGAAAGCCCCCATCCCGTGGTCGGAAAGGAAGATCACCAGGGTATTCCCTGCTTCCCCGCTATCGTTAATGGCCCTGAGCAGTCCACCAATGCAGGCATCGCCCCGGTGCAGTGATTCATAATAGGGGACCAGGTTCTTCCTGATATCAGGCAGATCGGGAAGAAAGTGGGGTACCTCAACCTCATCAGGGCTGTATCTCCTGCCCGGTTCCGGGTATGGACGGTTCGGATTCCATTTGGCCAGCATCTCCTTTTCCTGTTCGGTATCCACCCAGGGCCTGTGCGGGTCGATGGGATTGGCATAGAGAAAAAAGGGTTTCCCGGAAGCTTTTGCATTGGCGATAAACTGCTTGGCCCTTTTATAGAAAGATTCGGGATTCCGGTCATGGAAACCTACCCCGTAAGGGGCTTCATCATAATCCACATCCCATACATGAAAAGCATGGTTACGCCTGTTCTTAAGGATCGTGCCGGTAGTATATCCGGCATCCCGCAGGATATGTGTAATGGTGGGCGTGACGATTACGGGCTGTTCCCACAGGGGAGGCGGTTGCTCGCCATGCCCCATGATCCCGTTGCAGTGAGGGTAACGTCCCGACAGGATCGCTGCCCTGGAGGGACCACAGATGGGAGTCATAACAAATCCATGGGTAAACATTATCCCTTCGGAAGCCAACTTATCAATGTTGGGAGTAATACCGGGTACAGTACATCCTTCCACTCCGGTGGTGCCATACCCCATATCATCCAGGGTAAGTAGCAGGATATTTAAGGGTTGTTCCTTCTCAACAGGTTTATTGCTTTGCTGACAACTGAACAGCACCATTGTGAATGAAACCATCATGTATAAAACAAATCTCTTTGTTAACATATCCTTTTTTTTTGAACTCGTCATATAAACATCTTCAACATACTCTTTCTTAAAGATCCATTTATTCAACTAAACCAATTCAACTAACAAGGAAATAAAAAATACTGAACAATACTGACATGCGCTTCGGACTTAGGCTGATGCTCTACGGGTTAATATCTGTTTCATGGTCTAGAATATGGGTGCCTCCATCTGCTTATTCTGATTATAATACTCCTCGATGAGCCCTTTGGCTATTTCTGCATGCCGTTGAGCCAGGTTTTCAGTTTCCCCCAGATCATCAGCCAGGTTATATAACTCCCACTCATCTTGCTGAGGATTGAATACAATTTTCCATTCTCCCATCCTAAGGGCTGCCCGCTTACGTTGTCTCCAGAAGAATGAGTCATGTGGTGCATTCGAAATTTCGCCTGTCATATAGGGCATCAGGTCCACTCCATCCAGGTGACCGGGTAAACTGGCACCGGCAGCGGAAGCAAATGTGGGGAACAGATCCAGCGAACTTATGGCATGATCATAGGTGGATCCTGCCGGGATCCTGTTTTTCCATTGCATCATAAAGGGAATGCGGAGGCCGCCTTCATACATTGAACCTTTTCCTCCACGCAGGGGAAGGTTACTGGATGTAAGCTCCAGCGTGGGGCCTCCGTTGTCACTCAGGAATACGACCAGTGTGTTTTCTTCCAGACCGCATGACCTCAATTTTTCCATCACCTCTCCCACGCTGCTGTCCATATTGGCCAGCATGGCAGCAAAGATCCTGCGCTGGATATCCTCAATGTCTTTGAATATCTCCATGTAGGCATCGGCCCCCTGCATGGGACTGTGAACCGCATTGTAGGCGAGTTGCAAAAAGAAGGGCCGGTCCTGGTGCCACTTGCCAATCAATGCGGTTGCGTAGCCCACATCGTGCAGTGCCCTGGCAATGGTTTTCTCCCCTGATGGTAATCCGTGTCCGGGAAGCTCATTCTTGTCACCGATAGGGTTGTTTTCATAACCAAAACGGGTCCCGATCCGTCCTGTAAGCATTCCGGCCCGGGAGGGGCTGCAATTGGGAGCGGTTACGTATCCCGATGTAAACCTGACCCCGTTGTTGGAGATCGCATCAATATAGGGCGTAGGGATTTGTGGATTTCCCTGGCATCCCAGTTCCCCATACCCCAGGTCATCTGCAATAAAAAGAATGATATTAGGTCTATTCTGCTGATCAGTATCTCCTGCTGAAACGCATAGAGATAACGAAAGCATTAAAATATAAAGAATAAAAAAAGGCTTGGAATGGAGTCGATTCATCACAATGTGTTTTTTGTAAAAATATCATATCGCTGATCTCAGGGCAATACAAAGAGTGTCCTATCATTTATCCAATTTGGCACTTCTGCCTTCCGATTTATATTTCTCCAGCAAAGCTTCTAGTTGTTCGACTTTTTCAGGTTGTTCCAGCCACAGGTTGTTCTGCTCTTCCGGGTCATGATCCATATCGTACAACTGCCCTTTAACAATTGTGTCTTCACTATTTATGGAATTGGGCTTGGTCCATCCGCCGGAACCCAGCTGGGGAATCAATTTCCACTTGCCCTTGCGAACGGCAAAGTACCCGCTACCGGAATGGTGTACTATCGCCTCCCGCACAGGATCCTGATTTGCACCAACTCCCGCATTTTTACCTAAAAACAGGCCGGAGATATCCCAGCTGTCTTCAGCCGCATCGTGGGGCAGATTGTAATCCAGAATGTTTGCAATACCAGCCATAATATCTACTGCACATATGGGTTCCCTGGACAGGCTGTTTGCCGGGGTTTTGGCCGGCCAGCTAACCACAAATGGCACACGATGCCCTCCTTCCCAGATATCGGCTTTCATACCTCGCCATGGGGCATTGGGATTATGATTGAACTTGGTGATGACTGAACCTGTCGCATGAAAATCCGGGCCATGCAAATGCAGATCGCCGGCACGTGCCGGAGAACCATTATCTGATGTAAAGATCACCAGCGTATTCTTTTTCAGGTCATTGCGTTCCAGCGCTTTCATTATTTCTCCCAGCGTAAAATCGGTTTGGTGAACCAAATCGCCATAAGGGCCTGCCTCGCTTTTGCCCTGAAATTCTTCCGCAGGAACTATGGGTGTGTGAGGTGCTGTGGATGCAAAGTAGAGGAAGAAAGGGTTGCCGCTTTGCGATTTTGCATAATCATCGATATACCTGACCGCCTTTTTTGTCAGTGTGGGTAAAATATCCTCAAGCTTCCACCCGGGGAGCATCATTCCCGGATTTCCATAAATAGTGTCCGGTTTTGGGATCGATGGATTTCCAATCAATTTATCATTTTCAATAAACAGATAGGGAGGGAAATTAGGCACGTTTGTGCCAAAATAGTAGTCGAAACCCGCGGTTAAGGGACCTGCCGTAATCTTTTTGGAATGATCTATCTGAGACTGATCATGATTGCGATCCCATTTTTCTGGCAGTACCGAGTTGTTTTTCGTGGCCCACTGCATTCCCAAATGCCATTTTCCGATACAGGCGGTGGAATAGCCTATTTCTTTGAGCATAGCAGGAAGGGTAAGCCTGCCTGGTTCAATGAGCGGGAAACTATAAGGGCCCAGCACTCCCCTTTTCAGGTGTGTGCGCCAGGCATAACGCCCTGTGAGTATCGCATACCTGGTAGGTGTACAGACGCTTGCCGGCGCGTGGGCATCGGTAAAACGGGTGCCTTCTTCAGCAAGTTTATCAATATTTGGCGTAGGTACTTTCGAATTGGGAACATAAGATTGCGGATCTCCAAAACCCATGTCATCTGCCAGGAAAAGGACTATATTTGGCCTTTCCGGTTGCTTTGTGCAAGATGAAAAGTTCAGAATGACAGGAATGGTCAGTGCCAATAAATAACAGTAAGGTCTCATGTGTATCCTGTTTTATTAAATTTAATTCAATTCCAAACCTTTAACCTGTTTGATCCTTTCTCCATTTTTTCAAAAGGCCCTGCCACCGGATTTTTTGAATCCCGCTTTTTACCAACATGGTCTTTATCGATCTTTAAATCAGACCTATCAGGATGGGTGAAAGCCTGCTTGGGTATCACTGCCTCGCCAAGCAACCTGGTTTCAACCAGCTGGTTTTTCATTTCCAAAATTTGCGGATCCACATGGATTGAAAGAAACAGTGCCCCCTCTGACTCTTCAAGCGCAACCTCCGGGTCGTATTCCAGGAGAAGGTGACCGGCCTCATCGCCAAACAAGCCCGCACCTTTCAGGTAGACATTGCCATCCACCAGCATCGGTAGTTCAGCATCTTTATAGGAAGTTAAACCTCTGTAACCGATTACAATATTATTCATAAAGCGCGTATCGCCTCCAAAGATCTCTTCGTACCCGACTACCTCGGTGGAGTGCGGCTTTTGAAAGGGCGTCCTGCGGTTATTTCCCAGGAAGGCCACCGCGCGTACCTCTCCGGCAAACAGATTGTGAACGAAAACCCCACCCTGAGAAGCATCCAATAGCGCATTGCGCGATAAAAACAGGTTGTTGTCGAAAAGGTAGGGACCATGATTCACCTCAATGAAACAGTCTCTTTTGTTGTCGTGGAAAAGGTTTCCGCTCACCCGGGTACCATGCGCCATCCAGTCCAGCCAGAGACCAAGTCCAGCTTTATTTTCACGATTGCCGCATCGGTATATGTGGTTGTTCCGGATGACCACATCATTGGATCCGAGCAGTTTTATCCCCCCGGTATCATTCCCGTTTACCCATCCCCGCACGGCAATGTGGTGAATGGTATTGCCTTCAATAATGCTGAAAATACCACCCAAACTGCCGTGAATACCGTTCTTCTCACAATGCGAAATATGGTTATTACGGATAATATGGCTGCCAATGGTCTCCTTCGACCAGCCATGTTCCAGTGCAATCTTAATATCCTCAATGTATCCAAGGGCAGTTGCCTCCGGCATGGCCATACCCAGAGCACCCAGATCGAAGTGTCCCAGCGTAATCCCGGTATTCATGCAGTGACTGATCACATTGTTTTCGATGACCCAGCCTTTGCTCCAGTGGGTTCCGATTACGCCAAGCTGCTGCGACATGGCACCCGACCAGGGAGTAGCCGTCTGGCGCATGGTAAACCCGGTCACCGTGATATAATTGCACCCCGGTGAATCGGGATAGAATGCACTCTTTCGTATATTGATCTCCACCAATTCCCTGTTGGGATCATTCCCTGTGAACTGTGCCCAGATAGTCGTTTGGGTATCATCGACAGAAGCGAACCACAGCGGTTCATTTCCGGGGGGCGCCAAAACGGTCTCCAGGTCACGTGCTTCAGTAAGCCAATCCCCATTCAGGTAAACCGAAGCCGTGTGCCGGTCATAGCCATCAACAGGTGTCAGGTACCACTCACCTTTGTTGGGTTCAGTGAATGGATTGTAATCTCCAAAAACTGTATTTGGCAGGGTCACCCTCCATACGTCATCTCTGTCTCTGGCCCAACCCTTCACTATTTCAGAACCTTTTATCTCGGCTTTCTCCCCCTTCGCTGCCCGGTACACAATCCGCTCAGCATCGGAGGTTCCCCCTCTTGGCGGATTCACCCTTTCACGATAAATTCCTTCGTGAACCGTGATGATGTCACCGGGTTGCGCCATATCCGCGGCAGCCTGAATGGTTTGAAAGGGGGATGCCGCTGTTCCCTCGTTTTGATCGTCACCTGATTTGGATACATGGTACTCTTTCCCCTCAAGCTTAAAAACTAACCCGAGCAGCATGGTCAGTATGATTAGTTTTACTGTAATTGTTTTAGATTTCATTTTTAAAATTATTTCGATGCAACTTCAGGGGTATAAACAACTGTTTGTATGGTGCCATCCGGGTTGAAGAACAGCTTATCAACTTGTCTTTTATCTGGCCAGAGATTGATCGCATCATTAATCACTGCCAGACTATAACCACCCCCATACTTAGTATTCTCCGTTATATTTTCAGAAGTTGCTGTTTTTAATAACAGCCAATCATCTTTAGTTAACTGATCTTCGAGATGCGCATATTGCAAGGCATTTACGCCCTGAAGCAAGACATTTCCATTCGTAGTTTCATGGCATTCCTTTATCAAACATTGATAAGCTGCATCTGCATCTCCACAGAAACCAAGGCCTTGAGCAGCCATAATGCGATTAGCAGCAAATTGATCGGTTTGCATCATATTTTTTAAGGCCATTATGGCCTCAGGATTTGAAGTTTGGGCTATAAACAGCACATAAGCTCCCCAGTATCGTATAATTGGATTATCATCATTTAAGTGGCTTAAACAGGTCTGAATGTTTTCAGATGTAGCTGAAGATGATTGTTTAGCTGCTTCTAAAATAGTGCGGATCGGGTAATCATTGCTTTGGGCAAATTCATAAATGGTTTTATACTTTTTCTGTTCCCCAACCAGATCAGCAAACATAGGTTCAGGGATCAACCCTATATCCCGGGTTTCAATCATCCATTGATCCAATTTGTCCGATAGTTCAATTAAATGCTCCTGGTATTCTTCCTCCTGCGCAAGATTTGCCACATGCCATGGATCTTTGCCGGTGTTAAAAAGTGCCACCACAGGCTTTGGCCTGTAAAACTGAGATTGGATGTCGTCGCATTTTCCTGCCTCAAAATATTTTTCCCATGCCCGCCAGTTTGCCTGTACCGTATAGCCATATCGCGCTGAACGGCCCTGAGGACGATGCGGCATGAAATTCCGGATAAAATAGTGCTCTCCATCGGTAACCGCACGGCAAAAATCATAGAGCTCAGCCATGCGGTCGCGAAAGAAAAATACATGTTCGGGTGCATCCTCTTCATCATTCCCTAAAAAAATGCGCCCCTGCATTTTTTCTGGAATTTCACAGGCAGTAAGAGAAAGCAGGGTTTTTGCAAGATCGACAAAACTAACCAGGCTGTGATCTGTTCCTCCTGCTTTTATGACGGACAAATGCTTCCATTTTTCAGGTAGTCGAACGATAAAAGGAACCTGCGTTCCTACATTGTAGATAAATCGTTTTGAACGGGCCAATTGCCCTCCGTGATCCGAATAGAAAAAGACGATGGTATTGTCTGCATGACCGCTATCTTCCAGCTCATCCAGTAATTTACCAACGTTTTGATCCATGAGGGTAATTAAATCATGCAATCTTGCCCAGTCTTGTCTTACTTCTGGCAGATCGGGATGATAGGGAGGCAGGTCAATATCAGCCGGATCAATGCGGGTCTTATCAGGGATTTGTCCCTTGTCTATAAATGTTTGTACATTTTTTTCATCCAATCGACTTTCGTGCGTAACAGCGATATTAAACACAGCAAAGAAAGGCTGTCCTTCCATTTTATTTTTATAGTGCGCTGTTCTGCTTGATTCATCCCAAATCGTAGTATCGTTCTCAAAAACCGAATTGTAATCTTTCTTTGCGTTATTGGTACAATAGTAACCGGCATCCCGCAATATCTTCGGATATGCAGGTATCTCCTCGGGCAACTGCACATAACTGCGCATTTGATGGGTTCCGGTTGTAGAGGCGTACATTCCGGATAAGATGGTTGATCGTGCTACAGCGCATACAGGAGCATTGGCATAGGCCTTTGTATATCGTATGCTTTCATTGGCGAATTGATCCAAATGGGGTGTCTGAGCCTCCTTGCATCCATAGCTACCCAGGTATGGGCTTATATCCTCACAGGTGATCCAGAGAATATTGGGCCTCTCCACAGGCTCTCCGCTTTCACAGGAGTAACTCAGAACCATTATAATTGCAAGAAGAGCATTTAAGTATTTCATATCTTCCAATTAGTTGATCTGGTAGTTATAATATCCATTGACGGAGATTGTATCTCCCTGCGCTTTGCGCCATTGGGCCAGCTGTTTTTTCAGAGAACTCAACAGATCGTAGTATTCAGCATCATTGGCCAGGTTATTCATTTCATATGGATCCGCATCCAGGTCGTATAACTCTTCCAATGGCCGATGCAGGTATTTATGGACGATCTGGTAAGCACGCTCATTGGTCCCGGCCTCTTTTTCCCAGGTTTTCCAGAAAGGAAGATAATGGACGCTTTTCGGCGGGCTGCCTGTGATATGAGTAGTAAAGGTCGTATCAGGCTCCAGGTTGAGAATGTATTTATATTGTTCGGTGCGAATCATCCTTGTGGGACAATGATTCCAGATGCCAGGCCCACCGTTGTCGTTTCCTGTATGCGTCCCAAACACCACTTCCCGGTGTTGCTCAGTTTTTCCCATTAGAACACCCATTACGCTTCGGCCGTCAAGAGATTTAGCTGATGCACCGCCAGCAGCTTCAATGCAGGTGGGCAGAAGGTCAACCAGACTGATCATGGCATCGGTTTCAGAGCCGGATTTTATTTCCCCGGGCCAACGGGCAATAAACGGGACACGAAGTCCGCCATCATAAAGCGTCCATTTGGAGAAAGGCCAGTTCGCACCCTGGTCTGTGGTATAAATAAACAGGGAGTTGTTAAGCATATCCTGGTCTTCAAGGGCACGATACACATTTCCCAGGATACTGTCCATCAATGTCACATCACTGTAATATTTCGCCCTGTCTTCACGCGTCTCAGGCGTATCAATAAAATTTGGAGGGAGAATTATTTCATTTGGATCATAGATCCTGTTTTCTACCCAGGGCGTGTGAGGCGGGTGGGTGCAAACCATAAGAAACAGCGGTTTATCACCAGTATATTCACGGATAAAGGATTCGGCTATATTTTCATCTCCGTCGATAAAATCATAGGGAAATCTATGGCGTGGACCGTGGTGAAACTTACCTATTTCGGCCGTATAATAACCCAGCTCCTTAAAATACTCCGGCATGGTCTTAATATCCTTCCGTATGGGGGTGTTAAACTTGTGAGCCCCATTGCGAAAAGGCATCAGTCCTGTTTCAATCACAGATCGGGATGGTGAACATAGAGGAGTCGCTGCAAAAGCATGCGTAAGTGTAAGTCCCTCTTCAGCGAGACGGTCCATGTTGGGTGTCTTAATAACTTTATTGCCGTAAACACCTGCATCATCATAACCGTGGTCATCGGATAGGAATATCACGATATTGGGTCTTTGTCCATCTCTTCTCTCTCCCCCGGCCTTGCAATCTGCATGAAAGAAGAAAAGGTGGGTGATATAGATGGCTACTAATCTGAGGTTTCTCATATGGATGGTTATTAATACTTTAAATGTACGAATAGCTGTCATGAAAATAAATGCACGAAGCGGGAAAGGTTTTGCACATTTTGGACTTTGAAACAGGCCAGGCAAATCATTTCAGCAGGATGTGGAATTGGCATTTATTCCTGCAATTTTTAATTGTGATTTCATATTTACAGGAATAATAAGGTTAGCCGGATTATTGGGTTTCTCATCCAATACTGTAAAATCGTATATCCAGTTTTTTGAAAGATCCTTCCTTATCAGAACCCTGCAATCCATTTTTTCAATACAAAATAAAGACTGGCCAAGTCTCTGAAATAGAAAGCAGAACAGGCTTTCAGTATAAGATTGAGCGCTCCGGCTAATTAGTTCTGGTCCTCCCTAATTTATGCTCCCACAGCTCTTTCATCTGTTCCAGGGTTTTGCCCTTGGTTTCGGGCAGGTATTTCAGACAGAACAGGAAGCCTGCAATATTCAGAAAGCCGAACAGTACAAAATTGAATACGGCGCCTATGCCTAACAGGTAGGGTGAAACCAGGATCACCAGAAAAGTAGCCATCCATAATACGGATGAGGAGAGGCCGATGGCCCTGCCCCGGATCTCGCCGGGATACATTTCTGAGATGAGCACCCAGACCACCGGTCCGAGGGTGAAGGCAAATGTGGCGATATAGAGCATCACCAGTACCAGCATCAAACCCCGGAAGAATCAGACTTGAAGGACCGTGAGGAATTCAGTATTCTAATCTTTTTTCCAAACCAAAGCTTCACCTTTATAAACTAACTTATCCCCATCGTTGTATTCTGTTAAGCTGCCCACACCAATACCTTCGGAAACTACAAGGGGTTTAAACACTATCTCCTTTAACATAGTGTTATAGCTTCCCTTACGGTCACCAATGGTCAATTCCTGCTTTGCATCATCCCAGTGAATGGCAATTTCGGTATAGGCATCCTTTTCGTAGTCGTAGCTTACCCCGTCATCGTCATAAAGTACAAAATCAGCGTCTTTGCCCGGATATATGCGCAGCTCCAGTTCAGACTGCCGCTCGGAGGTGGTATTCTGAATCACTTTACCCATGGGCACAATACTACCTGCTTTTACGTACAGCGGCATCCAGTCCAAAGGCGCAGGAGCACTGATGGTCTGCCCTCCTTCGAGTTTTTTACCCGTTTTAAAGTCGTACCAGTCTGTTCCTGCCGGCAGGTAAAGCTCCCAGTACTGCAAAGCTGTTTTTTTTAGCTCTTCCCTTATATTCTCATCGGGATGGTAAGGATTGTAAAGTCCTTTGGTAACCGGACAAACTAAAAAGGCATTGCCATACATAAACTGCTGTGTGATTTCATGTATATTTTCATCATTGCCAAAATCCATAAACAATGGGCGCATAGGGTTATAACCTTCCTCACGGGTGCGTTTGGTCATGGAATATACATAGGGCATCAGGCGATAACGGAAGCGAATGGTATTGGCCAGGATTTCTTCCACCTCATCGCCGTAGAACCATGGTGCGGCATTGTTATCGGCACGGTGCAACCTGAAAATAGGACAAAACATACCATACTGGAACCAACGGGCAACTACCTCACGGAAAACAGGATCACTTGCATCGTCTTTACCATTGGCATAATCGGTGTCGCGGGCAAAACCACCACCAAAACCACCCACATCGGTAGTCCAATACGGGACACCGCAGATACTGGCAGACAAACCGGCTGAAACCTGTCGTTCTAAAGTCCAGAAATCGTTCCCCACATCTCCGCTCCACATGGCCATGTCATAACGCTGGCTACCGGGATACATGCTCCGGCCCAGAAGGAAGGTACGGGTGTTGGGATAGGCTGCTCTTGCCCCTTCATAAAACGACATCTTATTTAAAAGCGGATAGGCATCTCCATAATTTGGGTCTTTGGCTCCTCCTTCATCGGCATCCAGCCAAAAGGCATCTACTTTAATTTCATCGTTATACAGCGATTCCTCTATTTGCCTCCAGGCCACTTCGCGAGCCTCTTCTTTTACGTAGTTTACCCAACTATCGGCAAGCATCAGGCCTTTGTCTGTCAGCTCTTCCTTATTCTTCAGATCAGCCTCTGTCAATTCACCCTCGTAGCCACTTCCCTGAAAATCCTGGTACAGGGGCCATATGCTGATCATCAGCTTGAAATTGGCATTGTGCACCTCCCGCAGGCGACTCTTGAAATCAGGATAGCAATCGGGACGGAAGATATGCGAGCCCATGGCTGTCCACCACTGGAAGTCCTGCACCAGCATATCACAGGGAATCTGATTCTCCCGGTAGTATTTGGCCAGGGACAAAAAGCCTTCACGTTTAAATCCATCCACCCGCCTGATCCAAAAGGGCAGCGCCTGACAGTGAATATAACCCATGGACCATTTGGGCAGAATGGAGGGTTTACCGGTTGTAGTGTACAATTTATTCATAATGCCATTGTAATCACTATCGGCAAACACAAAATAGTCCACCGTACGCCAGCGCTTGCTTTTCCAGGTATATTGTTTGTAAATATCCGCATTGGGATCCCAATACAATTGCAATGAAATATCCTCAAAACCGTGAGAATAATAGAGCTCAAAAGGATATTCTGTATTTGCCTCGAGCCATTTTCTACCACAGTTCCAGCTATAACTGTGATGGATACGGCGCTCGACAATCCTTTCACCATCTACAACAAAACGCACTCCCCTGCCTGAATTTCCTATATTGAAATAGTACCAGCCGGTGCGGTCGGGTGTTTTCAAAGATCCCTTATACAACAGGGTTATCCCTTTTTCTACTTTATTAAGCTCTTTATCCTTCCCCCTGGCAATGGCATCAAAATCACTTTGCATCACATCCACTTCCGAGTTTTCTGCAGAGACATCGATGGTTTTCGTGATCTTGGTCTTTAGCATATTGCCCAGATGCTCTGTTTTAACATTGCTGTCGTCAGGATAATAAAGTGCCTGGAAACCCGCCTGGCCATCCTCTGTTTTTACGTATTTATCACTTAGAAGCTCATGATTCCCGAAAGCTTCAAATTGTCCCCCGGAAGGATTATTCCAGAACATGCCGTATTCGCGGTCACTCATGATCACGTGTCCGGCATCTTCCATATTGGTTTGCTCCAGGGTACAGCCTGTGCCGTTTACATAAGGCAGTCCGTTCACATACTGACCCACACCGTAGATATGCTCACCTTCCGATACCAGGAACTGTTGCGAAACGCCCCCATCTTCATCCTGTTCAATGCTGAAACCCCCATCGGCTGCTGTTTGTGTAAGCAAATCTCCTTCAGCATTATAGTATGAAATTTGAGCGGTCTCCTTATTCACTGTCACTTTCATCTTACCGGTCTTCAAGACGACCTCCCTCCTTCTGTCTTTCACTGAGAATTGCCTGATTGCCATGGGCTCTGCAATCACTGCGGGATTCCAACGGGCTTCCGGCTCCTCCCCTTCAAACACCTGTGTACGGATAATCCCATCATCATATACACTTAACTGAACAGTGGCCCGGGCTGTTTTTACCCTTACAAATTGATCGCTTTGTACAACTTCGTCCGATGATGAATTGCAAGCCATAGCAAATATCCATATGGCCAGTAAGCTTAAATGAATGTATCTTCTCATGATTATACTAATTTTTATAGGTCAATACTCCGGGTCTATTCGATTATAAGTTTCACATGCTCATTCTTAGTTCCCGATATCACTGATATTACATAGATCCCTCTGTTGAACTCTGATGTTGAAATGGCCATTGATTTTTGTCCCCTCAGTGGCTTCCGTATAAATCACTTTGCCCTGCATATCTATGATTGAAACCATTGTATTAGCATCCAGGGGAGTATCATCGAAATCCAGTTGGAAGTATTCTCCTCTAACCACAGGATTGGGATATATTTTCAGGCGTGTACCATCCGGAGAATACACTGAGTTCAAATTGGTTACAATGATGGATTTTAGCCCAACAACCCCGCTGCCATCCTGTGCTAATGCAAATACACGAAAGGCACCCGTAGAAACCGTTGTTAATAATCCGGTACCCTCATCGACCGTGGCGATGTTAGTCCTGTCCACACCATATTTCACCGTCTGGTTTGTGGTCTCCACCGGATCGAAAATAACAGATAACTGAACCTGCTGCCCGATACCATCAATGCTTGAGGGACCAACTATGCTTATTGAACTTGCATAAATTGTGTTAATCACTGATACAGTTTTCTCACCTGTAACACCAGAACCATCCTGGGCAGTAGCCCTGACAATAAGATCACCAACCGCTGCTGTGGTTAACATCCCGGTATTTTCATCTATCGTGGCGATGCTTTCATCGCTCACCGAGTACTTAAGCGTTTTATTCGTGTTGTTCTCAGGGGTAAAAATGGCAGTGTAGGGTCTTGTAATGCCCAATCCATCAATAGTATCATATTCCGTAAGCCCTATGGCTTCTGCCATTACCTCAATATTGTTTATGGTTACTACCTTTTCTCCCTTCACACCAAAAGTATCCGGAACATATGCGATAACGCTAAGCTCACCTTCTGATTCTCCTGTAAGAACGCCTGTATATGGATCGATGGTGGCAATACCTTCATCGCTTACGGAAAAACGAATGGCATCCCTCGCTTCAAGCGGAACCACCTCTGCTCCCATTTGAGCGTATGCTCCAACAGCCAATGTTTCGGTTCCTGTAACAGCTATTGAGGAGATTTCTGAAAGATTACTGATAAATCTCAGGTAATCAATGTAGAGTGTACCGGGCTTTCCTGCTGTTGCAGGATCGATTCTCAGTCTGTTGATGTTCCACTCATGGCTGAATTTGTACACCTCCTCGGGCATATACATGATATAGGTCCTGTATTCGGACTGGTAAGGTTGGATTGGAATGTTAAGCAGGTAGATTCGCTCAGATGTTCCCGGCGTACTGGCCCATATCCAAATGGCCATACTTTTTGCCGGTGACTCATTTTTTACCCTGACAACAAAATAGTTCACATCGGCACAAGAGAAAAACATGGCTTCGTTGCCGAAATTGGCATTTTCATTTTTATCGTTTTCAGATATATTAACAACCAGGTTGCCATTTGATTGGGAAGCATTACAATTGAGTATTCCCCAGTTCCAGTATTCTGTATTCTTGCTGAAGTTCCACTCTTTGCTTGTTGCCTGGCCGTTCAGAATTCTTATTTCTTTAAGAGCAGAAACACCCTGTGTACTGTCTACTGTGGCTGTTATGCTAACCGTTCCTTCTGCCACACTTGTTAACAAGCCTGTTTTCTCATCTATGGTCGCTTTTGTTTCATCATCTACCAACCAGGTAAGCGATTTCCATGTGGTGTTCTCAAGGTACCAGCCCACACTCAAAGGAATGGTAAGACCTAAACCATATACTGCAGCAGTACCTTCAATGGAAATTGAATCGGCTGCAGTAATAATGCGCGTAATGCTTATAGTCTGTGCTCCGCTGACTCCGGTACCATCAAACGCAGTGGCTTTAACTGTTACGGTTCCTTCACTTTCCGCTGTAAGTAAGCCAGTGGCATCAATCGTTGCGGTGCCGGTGCCGGGTAGTACTTCCCATGTCACTCCGGGATTGGTGGCATTATAGGGCTCAATGGTATGGCCCTGTTGCAGGCTTTCATCAAAATTGAGTTCAAAGCCGGAAGTCGAAGTAATTTCTATGGCCGTTACCGGAATATTTACATTTGTAATGGTAATTTCCAGTGATGATGAAAGTGATGCATTGTCGTTGGAGGTAGCAATAACGGTAACCATACCCTCCGAAACCGGAACAAGCCTGCCGGTTTCATCGATGCTGGCAGATCCGGCACCATTCACCACCGACCATGTAACCGTTTTATTTGAAGCATTTTCCGGTGTTATGGTATAACTTAAAAGCTTATAATCATTAACCAGGTTCACTTCATTGCTCGCAGGTGGGTCAATTTCTATGGCAGTAACAGCTGTATATGTTACCGTTATGGTTTTAGAGTCGGATACTCCCGAACCATCGGTTGCATTTGCCCTTACCAGAATATCTCCTGCAGCCACCGTAGTCAGCACACCTGTACTATCATCTATGGTTGCTATATCCGGATTATCAACCGACCAGATAACCGTTTTATTAGCCAGTTCCGGAAGAATATTCACAGACATCTGCTCTTCCACTCCCAGGCCGTCAATGGTGGTTGCACCAACGATTTCCAGCGACTCAGCAGGAGGTAAGGTGGTCAGAAATTTAATATAGTCAAACGATAAGGTACTTCCTGCTATCTGATTAACGGCTGCAATTCTCACATTCTTGACTCGCCAGTCTTTACTCCAGCCTTCAATAAGGGAGGGCAGATCGGCTATATAGGTCTTGTAATCTGTGTCAGAAGGTTCTACAGGAATATTGAAAATTTTCAGCCGATAATCCTGCTCATAAGCTTCCTGTATGGTCAGCACAACATTCAGATAGGTGGTGGGCGACTCATTTTTGACCTTAACAGACAAGTAATCCACGTCAAAATAATTAGAGCCTTCACATTTAAAGACTGCATTTCCCTCCCCATCAGAGTTAACAACAAGACTACCATCGGACCAGGATACCTCACAATAATCTTCTTTTAGCCATCGCGCCACACTTTTATCAAAGTTCCATTCCCTGGTAAATATTTGCTCAGTCTCCGGAATGGCATCTTCCCGGCCCACCTCTTCAATTAACCATTTGATAATCCCGGTGTGGCTGTCAGTATTCGTTTCAGGGCCTACCTGCATATTTTCACTTCCATACATAGGAAAGTTATTCGTATAAATATGCATGCGATCGCTGTATTTTGGCAAACCTGCTTCCCAGTGTCGGTATAACCAATCTTTAACGATATTTTCATTGTCTAGGGTACCCAAAGTATAAGCCGCCTGGGTTTGATCCAACCATGGACCATAGTAATAGACATAATCCAAATCGTTGGCGAATAACCAACGGACAGCCTCAGTAGTGGCAGCCAAGTTCTTTTGAACACCATTATCTAAGGGCCAGTGTACATTGAAATGGTGAGATTCGTAGGTAATACCTTCCATCGTCTTAATAATTTCCCTCGCTGCAGGATTGGTATAAAACGTTGTCGGAGTCCTCACCATCTGAAGGAGTTTGTAATCATTTTGCTTTAAGATTCCGGCATCGTAGGCGTCCTGAAACAATTGTCTAAATTCGGTTACATCTCTGGAATATAGTATCCGACTGTCCTCAGGAAAGGGTCCCCATGTGCTTTGAGGTGCACCATAGAGTTCCCCTTCGCGACAAATGGAAACATGATCAATTGAAAAACCGTAGCTTTCTATGAGACATATAGTTCGAACCAGGGGATTGGTATTGGGGTCGGTATCTATCCACTCCCTATCAAAAGGCAGGTAATGTTCAAAGAATGCATTCTTTGTAGTAAAATCTCCGATAAAATAATCGGTAGTATATGCATTTACGCTAATTGCATCTACATGAGAACCAATAAAGGGATATTGTCCGGCGTAGTCTTCGTAATATCCGCCGGGATTGTTGGGGTAAATGACCCTGGCTCTGTCAAGCGGTCCCCCTTCGGGCATTTGTCTGACCCCGATTTTTGTTGTTCCTACAAAAAGCTCGCTAAAGGCAGAATCCAGGTGTGAGCCTGATTCATCTAAGGCAATGGCCATTATTTGAAAATATCCGGCTTGCACATCGCTTATAGTATGCTCAAAAGGGGCACCCAGGTCTTCGCCAATTTTTACATCGTTCTGGTAAAATTCTACTTCGCTAACGTGATTGGCATTTTCTCCTTCGACTGAAACAATGTATGGTGCATCAGTTCCGGGACGGTAACTACTCATCCCACCCGGTGTGGAAAATGAGACAAGCTGTGCCTGTGCTCCGGTAAGCAAGGCAAAAGCAAGGATCAATGGAAGCAATATTGATTTCAAAGTCATTTCCGGTAGAGTTTTAGTCTTCAATGGCATTCAGATCCCGGTCAAGATCTTCTTCCAGCATAAAGAAGTGACCCAGAAGGCTCCATCCCCAGAAGGGATCCAATCCAATGCCTTCACCTGTTTCTGAGTTATAATATTCACGATCGCCTCCATGTTCGATTAATTCAACTGAACGGTGAGCTAATGCTGTGGCAATATGATCGTAGCCATACCATTTCAACCCATGATAAACCATATAATTGGTAGGCATCCAGGTGTTGGCACGCCAGCTGCAGCCATTGTCGGCCGGAAGCAATTTGGTGCTGTACCAGGGTTCGGATTTTGACAAGGCAGCCAGCGGATAAGGTGTCCAGAATTCACGTGGATTGGTTAAGTAATTCATCACCATGGATTCAGCCTGTTCTTCTGAGGCCACACCGGCCCAGAGCGGGGTAAAGGCTCCTACATAACGAACAGGGATTTTCCATGATCCTGCTGATTGACTGTTGGCTCCTGCGCCTTCCCACAGGCTTTTTGCTATGTGCTGGTCCTTGTCTTTCTTGCGGTCGTAGTAAAAGCCGTCTTCTTCGTCCCACAACAATTCGTTAATTCTCGTTTTTCGATCTTCAGCCAGTTCCCGGTATTTCTTTGCAGTTTTTTTATCCCCGGCAATTTCTGCCAGTCTGGCAAAAGCCTGTGTTTCGCGCACGAGGTAACAGTTCAGATCCACACCTTCACAATTTCGATCATGCCAGAAACCGGCCCTTTCGTGCTGATTATCCATGCCTGTATGGGGGGCACTCATCCACTCGCTGAGCCCGTTTTCGTTTTCATCCATTTCATACAACCAATAGTCGAGGTATTTTTGCAACTTCGGGAACCAGGTATCACTGGTGATCCAGTCACTTTCACCATAGGCATTGTAAACCAGCAGGGCTATCTGGGCAAGAAAGGGTTTCACGTGTTCCGCATCATGGAAATAGGTGCTTGGGACCGAGCGTGAAATTAGTCCGCGCTCCTGCTGGTTTTTCAGAAAGATGATCACTCCGTTTTTGATGTAATCGGGTTCCCATCCCATGTATATCTGGAGGATGGATTCGAAGTACTGATCCCAGTCATATAAGGTTTTATAAGAATAACCTGTGAAGTAGTCCATCCCGGAAACTTCCTCCTTCATGATCCCGTTTTGCATCAAGGTGTCGATGCGGCTTAAATTTTTGCGGTAATCGATTACTCTCTGGTCGTTGATAAGATTTTGGGCGTTGATAGCAAGCAAACTGGCGGCAAACCAGAAGGACAATACGATTTTCTTCATTACAGATATTTTAGCTATTTACAGGGGCAATAAGAGGGTAAGCTGCTTGCTCCCATTTATTGAAAGGCTAAAATATGCTAAGTGCCTATTACCGGGATTTGAAATAATCTCAAATCCTTATGAAATAGTCTCAAATACTCTTACTAAAGTTTCAAGAGCTCAAATTTTTGAAATACACATCCATAGTGGCTTCCTAGAGGATTTTCGACGATTTCTTCACCATTCCAGCCGGTGGCAAAATTGCCTGAATACAACAGCCAGGCAGTTTTTCCATCTTTGCTTATAAATTTTGATGGAATATTTAAAAAGTAGGCCTGCTCACCAAAGTCTTTCAGATAAGAAATCAACTTCCACTCACCTGTCAGCTGGTCCGATTCAAGAATGTAAGAGTTCATCTTTGAACAGGTATTGCCCCCATCGGTAACACACATCAGGTATTTTTTTAGCGGAGCATTGTAGGTAATGGTTACACAGCCCATATTGTTATTCCACTCCAGCAATGGCTTTATTTTTTTAAAGTCGCTTGTCCAGACCGGATCTCCGGCTTTGTCCTTTCCGGCATAGAATTCATATTGCGGCGCATCATTGATGTTTTCAATGGTGGGTGTGACACGCAGCAGGTACACCTGGTCTCCCGTAATCCAAGAAGCATTGTAGAATCGCTTGTCTACATCATGTATATCTGCCCCATGCGCCACCATATAGGCCTTTCCATCGGTCGAATGTTCCATATTTTTCCCAAAGTCCACAAAGTGGGGGGAACCGATTTTCACCGGATAGCCGTACCTGCCTGTCTCACCAAATATGGGTTTCTCAGGTGTATGCGGTGTATCCTTCCAGCTGCGCCCATAGTCGGTGGAATAGCGGAAGCCCACAAAGGGCCCCAGCCATGGCCAGTTGTAGGTCATATCACCATATTTTGTTTGTCCGGCAGGGTCGAGGCAATAGGTACCATAGTACCATACTCCATTATAAATCAGGCTACCGGCAGGATACCTTCCATGGTAAGGAAGGGCCGAAGCGTGTGACAGACCAAGGCTGTAGATGGTGAGTGTGGTCGGATCATCACCTTCCATGACGGCGTTACCTGTTGAAGTTCTTTCCGCTCCATAACCGAAATCAACCACCCCATCAGAAATGGAGAGATCCTTTCCTCCGTCCAAACGGGGACAGTGCCCATCGGTAAACGGGGAATACAGGCGGTCGTCCTCCGCCCAGGTGGGATACCAGGTATCCCCTACCCGGAAACCGCTTTTCTGACCCGGAAAATGTATACCGGAAAATTCGTCTGATTGGGAAAAGGGGCAGTCGGCCGGTACTTCAGACTTCCAGGTGAAGGCTGGATAAGATAGGATTTCAGGTTGTATCTGGGCTTGCAAATACAGGCTGCCCAACAGAGAGAAGCCAATAATAAAACATTTTTTTATCATGAGTTGTACTCCTTTAATGCATCCAACATGGCCACCACGTTTTCGATGGGCACGTTGGCCTGGATATTATGTACCGTATTGAAAACAAATCCACCATCTTCAGAAAAAACCTCACACAGGCGCAGCACCTGATCTTTCACTTCCGCCGGGCTTCCTGAAGGCAATACCTTTTGTGTATCCACACCACCGCCCCAGAAGGTCAGATGGTCGCCGTATTCTTTTTTCAGTTGCTCGGGAACCATTCCTGCAGCACTGATTTGAACCGGATTGATAATATCGAAGCCCGAATCGATGAAACTTCTCATAAAGGATTCAACTGCTCCACAGCAATGCTTAAAGGTTTTCCAATTTGTATTCTGATGAATCCAATTATTCATTTTACGGTAGTATGGAGCATAGAGTTCTTCGTAGGCTTCAGGCGAGCAGAAAGTTGAATCCTGCGTACCAAAGTCAGCTCCACAGATAAAAACTGCATCAATATTTTCACCCACCACATTGTAGTACTTCCTTAAGTTTTCAATGGCTATATCTGTCTGGTGGTCGAATATTTCATGCAACAGATCCTGGCGCATCAGGGTGGACATATACCATTCAGTAATGTCCCGGATCCCTTTTGGATTTTTCAGGTTCATGGCCGGAACCAGCGCAATGTCACCCAGACCGGTGCCGCCGAAATTGGCTACTATCCCTTTACCCGACTCTGTTTCTTTTTCAGTTTGCTCCTTCCAGAAAGCCAGATCTGCATTGCTTACCGGGGTAAATTCTTCCAGATTGTCATCTGCCGTCAGGGTGGCATCGTCAATGGGCTGCTGCCGGATGATGGCATCAAAAAAATAGCTGGCTTTAGGCATTTTTGCTGAGGCAGGTACAGTGGTGTCACCTTCCGGAAAAATCACCAGATCCCCATTGGCATCGATTTCCGTGTTGAATTTCTCCGGAACAAGGATCTCCTGTCCCCAGAAGGTTTTAAAAGGTCTGAAGTTCTCCTGCGGGATCCCGAACATGTTGTTCTTTCCCCACAAACCCACTACATCAACACCCATGGCTTCGAGAAGGTCCACTTCCACCTCTCCCAGCATCTGGTAAGGCTCAATCACCTTCACCGGCCGTTTTTCCAGTCCGAAGTGCGCTCTCAGTTTTTCAACGACCAGCACATGAATCCCTGTGACCGCATTAGAACCGAAGTCAACAGGTATCCGATCCGACTGTTTGTGATTTAATGTGCTCTTCAGCAATTCTTTTGAAGTCATCGCAATTAAAGTTTAGATTTCTTTCGGTAAAAATAGCAGTATCTATCCAATACCAAATCGATCACTTGCTTTGCTTTCGCTAATCTTCATCAGATGATGTGACGAATTTGATTTCATGCATGGAGCATGAATAGGTGCACTGCTGGGGATTTGCCGGCTCGGCCCAGCAATTGGCTGCAATAACTAACCATGCAGTTTTTCCATCCTTGCTGATCCATTTTGCCGGAATGTTCCCAAAATAGGATCCCGGCCCCCAATTGGTCATATAATGAATTGTTTTATAAGGACCTGTTATCTTATCAGACTCCATGATAATGGTTCTGTGCTCATCTACACAATTTTCAATTCCCGTTTTTGCATTGTGATGCGCCACAAGTATGTACTTTTTCAAACCGGGGTTCCAGGTGATGGTAGCACCTCCCAGATTGTCGGGCCATTCAAGGATAGGTCCTGCATCTTCGACCGAGGATGACCATTTGGATCCCGACCAGAATTCATATTTGGTATGGTCGATCACATTGCTGATCCCTTCATCCACGCGGCACAAATAGAGCGCATCGCCATTGGCCCAGTTATTTGTGCCAGTTCCGGTGGAGTAGCCATGGGAAACCAAATAGATTTTGTTATCGGGAGACAGGTTATTATCCTGGCCAAAAACCACGGCCCTGGGTACACGGAATTTTGCCTTCCCCTTTTCGTCGAAAAAGTTGTCGTCCGTTACTGGCCTGACATAAAGGGCATTGACCATCCAGTGAGGATCTTCTCCGCCGCCGTCCTGAAAAAGCAAATCCAGTTGTCCATCATCGACTGTTACTTTGAATTCGAATGGAAGGACTTCTTTGCCCGGATCACCTGCTGTGGTATTGATATCGTTTAATTTTACATCACCTTCAGCGGATATGGAGATTTTGTCGCGCGAAACATTGCCTCTGTCGCCAATAAATAGTAGCACACGGTATTCTCCATTTTTCACATCTACCTTAAAAGTTCTGTCCTCATCACAATAGCTGAAATCCTTCATGGTTTTAACGTCATGCTCACGAACGAGATCACCAGTCAAAGCTTTGTCCCAGCCGTATCCGGTTTTGGCATTGTAAATGGTTTTGGCATTAACGGCTATATGCTCCGGTTCCAATTCAGTATATGCACCAAAATCGAAATAACGTGCCTGATCAGAAACATCGTAAGCACTAGTCCAGTATTTGTTTTCCCAAGGATAGTTTTGTTCTTCGGTAAAGTGATTCCAGTCGGTGGAATATCGCCACCCGGCAAAAAATCCTTCATTATTAAAGGCATCGTAGTGGCCATAATACCATACTCCGTCAGCAATGACACTGGCACAGGGATAAAAATTATCATAGTTGGTGGACATGCTTCCCAGTCCGGTTACTTTCAGTGATATGGGGTCGTCTCCAACCATGCTGGCCTGTCCTGTACGGTGGTTTTTGTTTTCGTATACCTTGTGCATATTGGTATAGTGGCCCACGCTCATGTAGCCGTCCACGGTGCCATCGGTGAACGGCGAATATTCGTTGCCATCGGCAGCCCACATGGGAAACCAGGTATCCGCATGGGTGTAATTGGCATACCTCCCTGTGAAAACGACCTTGGTAATTTCGCCTGACTCAGGAAAGGGACAGTCTTTGGGCTGGTTATCTGGCCATTCATAAGGCTTATCATGTGGATTGTCCTGCGACTTGTCTTGCGCGTTGGCTATGTTCAATCCCAACAGCAACAATGATAAGATTCCCATTAACATTCTATTCATTTGAAAATTTTTTATGTTCATATTTAACTCTGTATTCCACTTAAACTTACTCTGCCAAGTCTGTTTTGAACCAATCAAGTCTTAGTATTTCATCCCCTTTGCCTTTAAATACCAGGTAAAGGTCTGTGATAGCTGAGCTTCCTTTTAATTCGCAGGAAATGGTTTGGTAATTCGTCCAGCTGCCGGTATTGGGTACTTTGCACGAACCCAGCAATTTGCCTTTTGGGTTTCCTTCTCTTACCTCAACTTTCCCTCCTTTGTCATTGGCTGATGACATATGAAAAGCAAGTACCGGATTTGAACTAAGGTTCTGCACCTTTGGGAAATGTAAATAGGACTTATTGGTAATCTCCCGGATCTCAAATCCTGATTCATTTTCCCGCTTCTGTAAACCATCGGAAGCGGCGAAATACCACTCGGCTTGTATTTTATCCCATGTGGCATCGTATTGTCCCACTCCAAGATTCGCGTTTGAGATAAAGTCGTCGGCTACAATGTCCCCATTGTCCTTGTAATGGACATAAGTAATTTTTGTGGTACGGTAGAATGGATCTTCCCAATCTTCGCGCAAACCATAAGAGTGGAAGGTCTGGTTGTGCCAGGTAAAGAAATTCCCGTGGTCGGACCATAATTTAGTGTACTGTCCCCTGTAAGTGTAGGGGCCATACACATTGGTGGATGTGGCATATTCGGCCCCGTGGGAGTTGAGGTAATAGATTCCGTTTCGTTTATGTATATCAATGGCATCGTTTTTCCAGCCGTTGCGGATCACAATCTTACGAGGCTCTTCGGCCAGTGATATCATGTCCTCATTGAGCCGGGCCATGTAGTAGTCTTGCCCTATAACTGTAAATCCACAGAGAATGTAAGGAGTACGTTCAGGATCATCATCAATAAAAATGGCAGGATCGTAGTCAGCCGTAGGAGTATGATCTTCAGCAAGTAGGGGCTTGCCCAATGCATCCACATAAGGTCCTTTTGGGTTGTCGCTGACGGCAATCCCGGTTTGCTTTTGCTGTTGTGAGAAATAAAAATAGTACTTTCCATTTCGGGTCACCCCATCGGGCGCATAGCATTCCTGCCAGGGGCCTATAAATGTGTCTTCCGGTTTAAGCACAAACTCCTTTTTCCAATTGACCAGATCGGTGGATGAGAACAATTGCCAATCCACCATTTTATAGATAGGTTCTCCTTTTCCGTAGTCGTGGCTCGAAAACAAATAAGCGGTATCGTTGAAAATAGAGATATGCGGATCGCAGACTCCCTGATTTTTAATAATGGCATTTTCTAAAGAAACATTCTGTGCATTTGCACTGCCAGTGCAAGCCCCAATGGCAATAACATCAGTAATAATTAAATGACTAACTCTGATCATTTCGTTTTTTTACTAAAAGTGCTTCTAAGAAAACCTGATGTTTCCTTAGAAGCACTTTATATATTGTAAGAATTAGGAGATTATGCCTATTTTTTTGTCAACTTGGAGGAATGGGTAGCTCCATTCACAAAATCAAGTTTTATAATATACATACCTTCAGTTAATTCTGAAATATCGATACTTTCTGAACCTATATTTCCTGAATTAACCTGATGCACCAGGCTACCGGTTATGCTATAAATACTTACAAGCTTCACAGCAATGGCACTTTCAATATGGATAAAAGTATTTGCCGGATTTGGATAAATACTGACATCAGAGCTAAATTGCATGTCTTCAACACCAACTGGCCTCTCCAGATCAGTTACCTGATCGGTTTTAAGATCTAAAATATGCTTGGCAATTTTCTCCTGGTTCAACTCCCATACAGCTTTTTGATCTGGGAATGCATTCAGGTCTCCAAGGGGTAAGGCAGCTGTAGAAGCCGTTAACAGTGTTTCGTTGGTATATGCACCATCCCAACGTGGCCATACGGTTGGATACATGGCTGCAGTTGTCCCTGCCCATTCGTCCACGTCCCAGAACTGGCTGTACTGTTCTGCAGGGTTTTCTCCTTTTAACAGATTATTCAACCTGTACCAGAACATGGCTGAAGAAGCTACCTCTTTGCTGAATTCTTCGACGCGGGCATCCACAAAGCCTGGATTCACATCGTACCAGGTGTTATCTTCCACAAAGTTTGGGAAATCAGGGCTATCAAACATTTTAGCTTCTCTTGCCGCATCCAGAATATCCTGACCCACTGAATCCCAGTCTGTCACATAATAATGGGGTACTTCATCATTCCAAAGCACAGGATATTGCCATAACTGATTATCTGTGGGATCATTTGCTGCAGCACCCAATATGGTATCTCTCACCGCTGGTGATACATAGACTAAATTACGGTTCCACATATTGATTCTTGAACTAGGTAAAGGTTCCAATTGACCGTCTACATATGCCGTATCTGTTCTGATTAAGGTAGGATAACATCCAGTTGTAGCATTATCAGAACTACCAAATTGTGCCCAGCCATGCTGTTGCACATAGGTAGCTAAATCATAAAAAAGATTGTTCGTTACATAAGTTGAGCGTACCTGCTCATTAGGGATCAAGCTCACATCATGGTAAACAACAGTATTATGGTTGAACCATAAAAACTGAATATTCTTTACCATATCATCTGCTAATAATGCTAAAAGGCCGGCGTCTGTTGATATAAAAGAGTTGTTTTCTATATACGTTGTATCAGTTATAACCCCCCAAAACAGATGACCACCATTGGGACTGAATTTATCTCCATGACGAAGCATGGTGTTGTTGGTTACAAAAACATTTGAACCGATTGAGAATTCATTTCCATTCATTAAACCCTGTATTCCAACCGGATCTACCATACATCCATCCATTTCCAGCCTCACGCTATCCAGAATTAACATAACAAAATTGCCAATTTCAGCAGTAGCAGTCTGGTTGGCAATAAAGATGTTTTTAATGCTCACATCAGCCGTTACGTTGAACATATTGTAAAAAGGTAAGTTTTCTGGCGTTAGACCAGTCTGCAATACGGGCATGTAATCTTCCTCACTGGCAGGTATTTCACCAACAATTTCATACCAGGCCGTTGGATCATCTTCAGGCCTTAGCAATTCCAAAGTACTGGTTAAGGTGTAAAAACCGTTTACCTCCAACTTGTAGATCTTGTTGGGTCCATTGTCGGCAATGGCCTTGTTAAGAGCGCCACCATTGTCATAGTCAGGCACTACTGTGATTGTGTCCTGTGCATAAGACACAATCCCCATCAAAAGAAGGGCAAAAATTAAAGTAAAATTTCTCATAATAATTAAAGTTTAGATGAATAAAAAAAAGTATTTGGTATGTTGTCATTCAAGTTTACCATGTCACTTAAAAGTATATCTCAATCCGATATCGGCTGTCCAACCATAGCGTTCTATGCTGGTTGGTCTTTCGTCTCCCCTTAGTTTTTTCACCTCCTCGGCATCGGTGATATTGGCCCAGTTGAGCATTACCTCAAGACCTTTGATTGGCAACCTGTATTTTGCCTGTAAGTCCAGTCGGTGAAATGCGGTCTTAAAAGGATCTGTTTCCTGAATAATGGTTTTCTGTAAAAAGATATCTCCGATGTATTGGTAGGACAGATAGGTTTCAAAACCCTTGTAGCTGAAGCCCAGGGATACATTAAACAGGTGTGAGGGCTGATTGGTCATTGGACCGGTTACCAATGAGTCATATCTTATCTGTTCATAGATGGGTCGGTCTCCTCTTCCAATGCCAACAATGCTATCGCGGGTGGCTATATATACATAAGTGGTTTTATTATCAATATAGGAGTAGTTCAGACTGAGGGTAAAGTATGACAGGGGTTTGGGCAAATACCAGAAGTTAGTTTGCCACTCCACTTCGATCCCTTTGGCAATCCCAAGGTAGGGATGATTCTGAATTTCAGATACATCCACCCTCTGACCAGGCTGAAAACTACCCAACTCTGTTTCTGTATCAATGGACATCCTTGTCCAGTTGGAAGATTCTATTTTGTCCTCTACTTCCTTATAAAATAGATTCACTGCAAACAGACCTATTTTCCCACTATGGGCAGCAAACCCAAAGTCTACGCTGGTCCACTGCTCCGGTTTTAAGCCGGGATTTCCTGAACTATAACTCATGCCAATCTTATCTTCATATACCCAGGGCTCCAGCTGTCCTACACCGGGGCGTTTTAAGGTTTCGGTATATGAAAATAGTCCCTGCAACCACTTCAAAGGTTGATATTTGACCTGCACCATGGGCAGGAAAAATTCATTGTCATGTGTTCCGCTTACCGGTTCACCTGTAAGTTGCAAATTGGAAATTATCTCATTTCGGATATTCCAGGCATTCATATCATAATGGTATTTTTCATACCTGACACCTGGTACAAAATGCAAGTCTTTCCCAATTTTTATCCCGGTCATTACATAAGCGGCATAATGATCTATGGTATGATCTTTTGTCCCTCTGGCATTCCCATTAAAATCTTCTTGTTGTAATTGTAAAATCTGACCCCAGATTGGTCCCCAGTAATCCTGCCCCCTGTTGTAGGCATAATCAGTCATATCATCGTACCAGTCCAATACTTCATTCACCCTGTTCATGTGAGGATACCAGCCAAAAACATAACCCTCTCCCAGGAAATTGTTGTTATAATTGGATGGATCAAGCAGGTATGAACCCAGAATATGTCCATTATTATTGTAATGTTCCGGAGAAATGTTGAGGTCATCGTTCCAAAGCGTCCCATCCTCTCTGGCGATCTCTTTTCCCAAAAGAATTCGAGGAAATTGCCAGGACTGCTTTCTTATTCCGAAGGTTTCCAAATTATTATTCTGACGCTTATAGCGACCTCCCCATTTAAGGTTTCCAGAGATTAACCCGCCTATACTATAGGGAAGTTCCATATTAATGCGGGCATCAATATTCATATTGTCAATTTCACTAGTCTGGGTCAGCATCCCTGGTTGTGCCTGTGCCACCTCCGTTAGTTTGTATTGATTAATCGATTCGATAGTATTTTCTATTTCTGCCAACCCAACATATTCCTGATGTGAAAAGGTCTGCATCTGTTCAATGTTTAAGGGTTGTTTAAAAGCCGTTAAATCAATAAAAGATGTAGTTCTTAGCCTGGTATAATTATACGCGTAACCCACAGAAGCCGAATAATCAACCTTAATTCTTCCTAACAAATGTTTGGCAGTCAAAATAGAAGAGTAATTATAGCCCGTATTGCCTGTATTATCGCGTATGTCATAGATTGAGACCCCGGAACCACCTGCATAAAGATGGTCCACATTCAGCGGTCCTCCGGGAGAATGGGTTACTATGTTTGACCACTCGATGGAAGCCGACGGGGAGAAGCGATAGTCTGTAGTCAGAATTACAGAGTTGCGCTTTACGATTCTGTCCACAGCTCTTAAGCGTACATTGCCCGTTTGTAGGTGTAATTCTTCACCCGGTAATACGCTTTGATTTCCGACCCCAATCCCGGCTATGAGCTGCTCGGTACTTCTATCGGTAGATTCAGAAGACAGGTTGACACTTAGCCCAAGTTTTTTATCGAAGAATCGCCAGTTGGAACTGACATTCACTTTGTAATTCTTAGCGCTTTTATTCAGGCCACTGTATCCTCCCTGTAACATGATGCTGGTGGAGTTTTCATCGGGAGCAGTTCCCAATTTCAAATTCACAGTTCCGGCCGGGGCACTGGCATCCATATCAGCAGAAATAGATTTAAATACTTCCACATTTTGCAGGGCGTATTGTGAAATGGATGTGAGATTGACAGGTACCTCAACCCCGTTAATGGTTACGTTGTGATAACCCTGCATTCCCCGTACTACAATCCCGGTAGCCTCACCACCACCCCGGGTAACAGTTACACCCGGTAATCGTCCAAGAGCCTCTGCAGCATTGGCATCAGGAATTTGCCGGATTCTGTCTGCCGATACTACATTCTTTATAGTAAGTGAATTTACCTGTTGGTTAATAGCTGCCATCTGACCTTTGGCTTGTGCAGTTACAACAACCTCTTCCAGTCCGAAGGATTCACTTTTCAGAACCACATCCAAAGTTTGTTCTGTTCCTGAATCCCAATAAGTAACCTGAAAAGTTTCCTGGACATAGCCAATGTAAATGAAGCTTACCTTCACTGTTCCATTGGGCACATTGGTAATCACATAATTCCCATCAAAATCGGAAACTGCTCCAATTTGAGTTTTCAAGGGAATTTCCTGTCCGTTTTCGACCGCATGTGTGATCACGATGTTTGCAAAAGCTAAAGGTTCTCCATCACCGTCTGCGATTCTACCGCTAAGGATATTCTGCCCTGACAATGAACCAAGGTTTAAGAGAAGGATGGATAGCGTTATTGTGATAAACTTCATATTCCGGGTTCCGTGATAAATCTCATTGAATAATGATACTGGAAAAGTAGGTCAAACTTTAGAGCCTGGACTTTGGGATCGTCTCAATTATCTTTAAAACAGTCTCAAATGCCATTGAAGGATCAACGACACTAAGACACTTAATTGCAATTACATTCCGAAGAAAATATACTCAGCTACCCCTTACTTTTCAGGTACTTACTGGGGGAGATCCCATTTTCTTTTTTGAAAAGTGTGGAAAAATAGCCAGAATTGGAAAATCCCACCATTTCACTAATCTCAATAATTGAATAGGTGGATTGTTCCAGGAATTCGGTGGCTTTATTCAATCTGTATTTCAGGATATACGCATTGGGTGTAATGCCTAATACAGATACAAACTTCCTGTAAAAATTGGCGCGGCTCATATGCATTTGAGAGGCAAGCGACTGCACATTAAACTTTTCATCGGCAATCTCTTTTTCAAGGATGGAATTGAGCTTTTCAACAAATTCACGATACGCATTATTTTCCTCTCCTTTATTTATGACGGGGGCTTTCCCCCGGCCGAAAATACGGTTGAACCTTTTGCGTCGTACAAAATGCGCGTCCACAACAGCCAACAGGTAATCCATATGAAAGGGTTTACTCAGGTACATATCGGCACCCCTTTCCATACCCTGTATGCGATCCTGCACTTCGCTTTTTGCCGATAGCAGGATGAAGTAGATGTGATTCAACAAATCATGATCTTTTACTTTGCTGCATAGGGTAAAACCATCCATTTCGGGCATCATTACATCACTGACGATCAAATCGGGAACCTCTGCTTCAATCAAATGATACCCGGCAAGGCCATTATTTGCGGATACTACCTGGTATTTGTGTGACAATATTTTCACCATTAAATCACATAACTCTACGTTGTCCTCAATTACCGCAATTTTATATGGCTCTTCAGCAGTATCTGTCCCCTCCTCGATCAGATCCTCACTGGTAAATAGATCCCCGTCCAGTATTTCATTCTGCCTATCCGGCTTGTCAATAAGAAAATTCTCATCGGAGTATACGCGTTTATCAAGAGGTATAATAAATGAAAATGTGGATCCCTGGTTAACAGAACTACTCACTCTAATATCGCCTTTATGAAGGCTTATCAATCGTTTTATGAAATTAAGGCCGATTCCTGTACCTGAGTAATCTAATTTTTTGCCCCCAGGTTCTGCTGTCTGATAACGCTCAAAGATGGTAGGTAAATCTGCTTCGTCAATACCGCTTCCGGTATCTGCAACGCTGATTTCAATATATCCCATTTCCGATACCGGAAAACCGGATTGGACCAGTCCCTCATATTTTGCTAATGCATCCCTTTGACTCACCTCGCGGGCGGATATGGTTACAGTACCTTGCTGTGGGGTATGCTTCAGGGCATTGGAAAGAAGATTGGCCAGTATTTTTTCAACTTTGTCGTAGTCGTATAAGAGACTCGTTTCTCCTATTGATCCAATATCATCACGTACAAGATGAATTTTCTGAATAGTAGCAAAGTGTAAGAATTCCTTACGGACTTCTTGTAGAATATTTTCAAGAGGTAATTTGCGCAGCTGCAATTCCAATGCATCATTCTCCAGTTCACGAAAGGTCATGATCTGGTCAATAAGCTTGAGCAAACGATCCACATTTAACCTGAGACTTTCGAAGAGAGGTTTCGAATTTCCATCAGGCTTAAATTGCCTCACCAACATATATACCATAGTGGAAACGACGGTCAGAGGTGTACGCAGCTCATGTGAAATATTGGTAAAAAACCTGATCTTCATCTGATGTATCTCCTGGTCCCTCATTCGTTCAGAGTGTTCTATTTCCTGGTCTTTCTGATATAGTCTTGTTCTGAGCTGTAACCTGAATAGGATGACAATTACGGCTATCAACATCAGTGCATAGGACGCAATTGCCCAGGTGCTGAGCCAGGGTGTTTGTTTCACCCTTAGCTGCAAGCTCACGGGATTGGACCAGTCCGTCTCTGAAGTACGGGCCTTCACCCTGAACACATACTTCCCCGGAGGTAAATTTGAATATACCGCACGGTTTGCCTGGCCCACATCCCTCCATCCCCCATCAAAGCCTTCAAGCACGATGGCATATTCTATCTTGTGAGCCAATCCATAATTTACACCCAGGTAATCGATGCTAATGGAACGTTGCTTATGAGATAAGGTGACAGATGATGTATAGTGAAGGCTCTGTTCCAAGACCTGATGGCCATCACCCGGCAAAACGGTTTCGTAATTAATCTGAAGTGCTTTCAAAATCAGGTTGGGAGCCTTTATGGGAACGGATAAAACTTCTTCGGGTGCGAAGTAGGTAACTCCTTCATTTCCTCCAAAATAGAGGATCCCATCGTCATGCTTGTAGATCGATTTTTGTTCAAATATCTGATTCTGAATTCCATCCTCATAGAAATAATTCCTGAAGGTCTCCCTTTTATCAAAACATGACAGGCCATTGAAGGTGCTCAACCATAAATTCCCCGCATCGTCTTCTGTGATCCCGATTACATAATTATTTGGTAAACCGTCTTCCTTGGTGAAGATATCGAATGAATTATTCTCAAAATTGTAGCGAAACAGTCCCCACTTAAAATTCCCGATCCAGAGAGTACCTTCAGAATCCATAAAAGTGGTAATAAAATAGTGCTCTTTCCAGGCTTCGGGTGGATCTGAAGGCTCTATTTTAAGAATGATTCCCGATTCAGGGGTATAGACAGAAATACCTGTACCCAGATGACTTACGCCATGTGAGCATACCAATAAGCTTTCATCATTGAAGGGGCTGATTTGCCGGATATTTTGCCCGATTTCAGTGAGTTGCTCAAGCAGCTGTCCCTTGAGATCATATACCGTTATGACGCCCCCCCCGCCCACATAAACTAATCCCTTAAATTCTGCTATGGTAACTGTCCCCAAATAAAATTCAGAAAGCTCCAGGTTTTTGAATGCCTTTGTTCGCGGATCAAAGATCTGCAATCCATCGGGCTGACCTAACCATAGTTTCCCATGAGAATCCAATAGTAAAAATTCAATATCATTGTTAGTTAGGTTTGAATTTGCCTCTGAATAATCGGTACTGATGGATGTTTCTGTATCGAATTGAATGAGCCCATGGTGTCTGCTCGCAAAATAAAACATACCGGAGCTATCGGCTACGATGCTGGTAATGTTCCTCCCTTTAACAAGGTTGTTCAGGTTGGAGTTGGGATTGAACTTTCTATGGTTCTGGTATTGAACAAAAATGCCTTTATCATTGGTTGCGAGCCACACATTCTTATCACGATCCGTATAAGAATCACTAAGATTACATACAAAGAACCCGGTTTCCTCCACGTTTGCAATGTGATCATACTTCTGACTGCCGGGATAATAAATATACAATCCGTGGTTCAAAGTGCCTATCCATATTTCGTTTTTCCGGGCCTCAATAAACTGGATATCTTTTCCTTTCAGGGCCAATAATAGTCTTTCAGAGGCTGAGTTGCTCAGGCCTGCTTCTTTTCCGGGATCGTATACCACCAATCCTTTTTTAGTCCCTATCCACAACAGGCCATTTATAAGTATTATTTCCTGTATGTCTGAAATGTTTCTTTCAGGACTGTTTTTATAAATATCATGAAATTCCACATTCCCCGTTCCCGGATGGAACAAAACAAGCTGGTTCTTCAATTCTTCTGTACACCAGATACCATGGATAGAATCTGAATACACATTGCTGATTGCCAAAGAATCCGGGAAATCACGAACCGGTCTGAAGACCTGCTCTTCTTCAATGAAATAAGACAAGGTGCTATCTAACTTCACGTTATAGAACTTTCCCTTCCAGGTACAGGTGTTATCAAGATGGAAAAAATTTAGGAAATCGCCGATTTGTTGCATGAATTCCGTTTGCAGGTCGTAGTAATGAAGCCCTTTTGAGGTTTCAATAATCATTCCGTTAGCCCATGGGTGTAGGGCCCATATGGAGTTGTCAGAGAGCTGTGTTTTATCACTGGCTGAAAAAAAGAATTGTTCAAACTGATTTCCGTCAAAGCGGTTAAGGCCCCGGTCGGTGCCGATCCAGATCAATCCCATTTCATCTTGACTGATACACCGTACATTCAGATTGGAAAGGCCCTCTTTCATCGAAATGTTTTCAAATGATAACACCTGGTCTGTGTTCGCAGAATCCTGACCTGAGGCAATATTCGACCAAAAGATAATTACAACCAGTACAATTCCAAGCTTTATGTTTTTCTGAATAGATAAGGTCATTCGTCTGGACTAAAAGGATATCGTTTTAACGAATAGCTTTCTGGCTATTCAGTCCGACAAATATCTAAAAAATCTACTGATAAAATACTCAAACGGGAACCTTATACATATTTGAGCCGGTGCTGACAATACACTGCGAAATCTGGCTAAGCAGCTTTTTTCCTCCCTAATTTACGCTCCCACAGTTCTTTCATTTGCTCCAGGGTCTTGCCCTTGGTCTCGGGTAGGTATCTCCAGCAAAATACAAAACCTGCCACATTTAGTATCCCGAACAGGACAAAATTGAACACAGCACCTATTTCCAGCAGGTAGGGTGACACCAGGATCACCAAAAAGGTAGCCATCCATAAGATGGATGAGGAGAGGCCTATGGCTCTGCCCCGGATCTCGCCGGGGAACATTTCCGAAATGAGTACCCAGACCACAGGTCCCAGGGTGAAAGCAAAGGTGGCAATATAGAGCATCATCAGCACCAATACCAGTGCACCCGAAGATTCCGAACTGAAGGCCCAGGCCAGCAGAAACAGAGAGATGGACATCAGTCCGGTACCCACAAGCATCAGCATTTTACGCCCAATCCGATCCACCAGAACAATGGCTACAAAAGTGAAGGCAAAAAAGACCATCTGGACTAGGACTGCATTCATCAAACCCTCTTTTAACTCAATACCAGCCATGATAAAGATCTTCTGCATAAATGGGATCACATTGTTTATGCCACAAAACTGCTGAAGGAATGCTACTCCAAATCCCACGAGTATAATGGGGAGAAAAGCTTTCCCAAACAGTACTTTTAAGGCTACAGTTGATTGACCTGAACTTTTTGAACCGGCGTCTGTTATCTCAAGCATTCGCTTTTCGGCGAGCTCCGTATTGTTATTGTAAATTTTTGTAAGAATGCGATTGGCCTGATCTTCGAAACCCGGTTTTGAGAGAAGCCATCGGGGACTTTCGGGAATAAAAAACAGGAAAACCAGGAATAACACAGAAGGAACCAATGCTGATAAAAACATATATCGCCAGTTCTGGCTTTCCAGATCGCTTTCACCAAAATAGAAATTACAGATACTGGAAATCAGAATACCCAAAATAATGGTGAGCTGATTTAAGGCAACCAGCTTCCCCCTGACCTTGGCAGGTGCTATTTCTGCGATGTACATGGGAGATAGTACCGAGGCTGCACCCACACAAATACCCTGCACAAATCGCCACACTGCAAGATCATTTGCTCCATGAGCATAGGCGACTCCCACCGAGGTAATACAAAGCAGAATTGCACAAAAAATCATGGATCTCTTTCTACCATATTTTTTAGCCACATATGCGATCCCTAAGGCGCCGGCCATGGCACCCAACTCAAAAACAGCCACCACAAATCCCAGATGAAAACCTGATAGATTAAACTGATGTTCGATATAGGGCACCACCCCGGTGATAATGCCCAGGTCAAAACCAAACATCAAGCCGCCCAAAGCAGCTACGAGGCTTATGAAATAAACATAGCTTATGTTGTACGCTCCTCTTTCCTCCGTTGGTCTGTTTTGCATATGGATTGTATTGGTTACATTCTTTCTATCTCCTCCCGTACCATGCGGCACCAGTTGGCGGCATTATCAGGATTATTCCCAAGGGTGTGGTTGTCTTTCATGATAATTTCCACATTGCAATCTCTGGTAGCCTGCAGAAAACCACGCATCTCGGCACGTACTTTATCCCAATCGGGATCAGGATCAGCCAGAGGAGTGGGAGATGGTTTTCTGGAGTAGACAAACTCTTTTCCCAGATATTCCGCCATTCTCTTTACATCAGCCCAGGGAGATACAGAGACGCGCGTCAGTCCCTTGATATCTTTCAGAAGGTACCATCGCGAATCCAGGGGCTCACAACATCCGTAACAACTGAGTCCGAACCGCTCCATAATGGGTTTCTGATATGGCACAATAAATTCTCCAACCATTTCAGGAGAGACTCCTACTGTCTCCTGGCTTTCACAAAAGCCCCACATATCTTTCGTTCTCACTTTTGAACTACTAAAACCGGCCTGTGGCAGGCGGTTGGTCCAGCCAAAACCACCTGAACCCACATAACTTCCCTCCGTATTTATACCCAAAAGACCCTTATCTTCGAGATAATCCAGCTTATTCAGGGCTGCATCTCTCAAAAATGCCATCATTTTATGCACATATTCAGGATAGATCATCATATCCATCATCAGGTTTTCCAGGCCGCGAAGTTTAATAAAGTCCCACGTCATTCCCAGTGTCCACCACCATACCCCTTTGAGCCTTACTTCCAGGATCCCGTCAAACAGGTCGTGGGCCAGAGCAAGAACCTCTTCCGTGGTTCTATAATCCACGGTAATTTCCTGGAACCTGAGCTTGTGAAAGTCCTGATCATAATCTTTTATGGGATGGACATACTTAAATGATCCTCCATCCTCCCCCCCCTATTACCCGCTCCTCCAAACCATAACCCGAATTGGTATAGTGATAAGGCACATTGAAGTAAGGTTCAATAACCTTATCATCCTTAAACGACTCTGCCCAGTGAATCTCTTTGCGCAGATACATTTCCCACACCCTGAGCAGTGGCGACTCACAAAGAATCTGCTCCTGTGTGATAATCTCATTCCAGCCGTTTTCCGGGTCACAAAAAATAAGCGGGCGTTCAGATTCTAAATCGTTAAGGGCTGTCCAGAGTCTGGCTTTCTCCTGCTCAATGGGCCGGGCAGCGATCTCAGCTACCTTCCTGGCTAATTCCTGCAATACCTCCCTCTCTTTTGAAGAGATATTCTTTGGAATATCTATGCCATGCGTTGTTCCCAGACCCTCAGCGGTTTGTATTCGGGACGGACATTTTTTCATCTCTTCTCAATTATTCACTATTTAAAACTCACCCGGTCCAGCCTGAGCAATTCGCTTCCGGTTCCTTTAAATGCCAACCGGATATTTTGCTTTTCAGGACCGTTATTCAACCTGCATTTCACGTATTTATACTTGCCGCCTGTTTCAGGGACCTCACAGCTGCCCAGCAACCTGCTCTCCTCCCCATCGCTCCACACTTCAATCATCCCGCCACCGGGATTTGCAGACCAGATGCGGAAAGTGGCTTTGCAGTTCTCAGGCAGGTTCATCACATTGGAGTAGACCAGGCTGCTGGTGGCATGAAGCCCTCTCACTTCAAAACCATCTTCCATATTCTGATGCTTCTCTGCGGCTACCGCCCTGTAATAGTTTTCAGCCTCGATGGGACCCACTGCCGCATCGTACTGCCCCACGCCGGTCCGGTTAATATAGGCCGGCTCAATTTCCCCGTTATCCCTGTAATGGATATACATAATGATGGTGTTGCGCCACCACTTGTTAGCTCCTTGGCTGCTCAAATCGTTGCAGTTGAAATAAGTTTGATTGTTCCACTGGAAAAACGAACCATGCCGGTCCTGGGTCAGACCCCATTCACCCCCGCGAAACTCCGGTTCCGTTCGCTCTTCCACGATGAAACAGCCTTTATAGGTATAGGGACCATAGACATGGTCGGACATGGCATAATAGCATCCCCAGGAAAGGTAGTACTTTCCCTTATGTTTATGCAGGTAGGGCTTATCATCTGTGGGTTCTTCAGCATTGCTCCCATCATGGTTATACGGCCCCCTTGGATTAATGATCTCTATGATTTTTGGCTCCTCTGCCAGTGAAATCATATCCTCACCCAGCTCAGCGATGGAATAATCCCATACGCCTGTTACCAGGTAGGCCTTTCCATCATCGTCCATAAATACTCCAGGGTCACGGCCCTCCATAAGCGGTTCTGAACCCAAAGGAGACTCCCAGGGCCCGATGGGTGTATCAGCCACCACCACATAGGTTTCGTGTGGATTACAGAGATACCTGTAATACTTTCCGTTTCTGGAGAGGGCATCGGTTGCCCAGCATCTCTCATAGCTTTCAGGAAACCCTAATATGGTTGGACTAAGCGAGCTTTCGCAGGTCCAATTATGTAAATCGGTGGTCGACCATACCCACCACATTCTCAAATCAAAAGCAATTCTGTTGGGAGAATAATCATGGCAGGCATAGTTAAAGATTTTGTCACCATATACCCGCATATGTCCATCATCGAGTCCGATATTGGGAACAATCGGATTGCCGGTATACAGGTCCTGTGTGTCATCCGTTTTCTGTGCGATAGCCGATAAGCTTGTCGCTGTGATAGTGAACGCAGTTGCAAACGCTTTTATTGGTATACCTTTATTCATTTGTTAATTCTAATTTATTCCCACACCTTAATCTTCTGCAGGCCTTTTCCTGTAATTTCAAAGGGCCCGGGAACTGGATTGCGTTTGTTTCTCTGCTTTCCCAGGTAGTCCTGATCAATGGTGAGGGGCGATTTATCGGGATTCTCATATGCCTGATCAGAGACAGTAGTCTTTCCTAATAATTCAGTTGTTACCACCTGGTTTTTCATCATAATCAGTTCTTTTTCCATGTTCATGCAAAGAAAGAGTCCCTCTTTCGTTTTTTCTATCCGGATATCCGGATCGTAAGCTAATTCCAGAGGATTGGATTCATTTTCAAAAGCGCTTGCACCTTTTATATACACATTCCCTCCTGCCCGGCTGGGGAGCTCTGTGTCACTGAAGGCGCTGAGTCCAAAATCTTCCGCTCCATACTGCAGACGTCTCTTATAATCCGGATCTGACTGGCCTTCGTTTACCTGGCAACCCCGGACAAATACATTATTGAAAAATCGGTAATCCCCACCCAGCAACTCCTGATAGCCTGCAATTGCTGTGGAGTGTGGCAATTGGAAGGGAGTTTTGCGGTGATGGGGACTCTGGTTCAGTTTCCCGGCCAGCAGGTTATGGACATAGGCGCCCCCCTGGGACATATCCCATACTGAGCAAAGGGATAAGAACATGTTATTATCTATAAGATAGGGTCCATGATTCACTTCGGCGTATAAGTCCTGTAGATTATTCTGGTAGCAAAGGTTTGCCGTGACCCTTGTTCCCTGAGCCATCCAGTCCAGCCAGATCCCGCGGCAGCAATTCACAATGCGGTTGCCTTTTATAAGAACATCCTGGGATCCAAGGAGTTTGATTCCGGCCATATCAGTTCCGTCAATCCATCCTTCTACAGAAATGTGGCATATGGTGTTGCCTTCAATGGTGCTGAAAATTCCACCCAGGCTGCCGTGAATCCCGTTTTTCTCGCAATGGGAGATATGATTGTTGCGCACCAGGTGACTGCCGATATTCTCTTTGGACCAGCCATGCTCAAGCGCCAGTTTAATGGACTCCACATATCCCGGGGCCGACACGGCCGGCATGGCCATACTGTATCTGCCCAAGTCATAACGGCCAAGCGCAATACCAGTGTTCATGGAGTGGCTGATTACATTGTCCTCAATGACCCAACCCTTTGACCAGTGTGTACCAATCAAACCGATTTGCTCAGACATGGCCCCTGACCAGGGTGTGGCTGCCTGGAGCAGGGTGAAACCCCTTACTGTGATATAATTCCGGCCTGGTTGGTCGGGATAAAAAATGCTTTGCCGCACGTTGATTTCCACCAGTTCATTGTTCGGATTAACTCCTTTGAACTGCGCCCATAGGGTGGTAGTCTGATTGTCCACCCGGGCATACCAGAACTGCTTCTCTGCAGCCGGTTTGAGCACCGTCTTCAGATCAGATGCTTCGCTTAGCCATTTTTCATTCAGATAAACCGCACCCGTGTGCCGGTCGTAGCCATCTTCGGGAGTAGCATACCACTCCCCATGAATCAGGTCGTTGTAAGGATTGAAGTCGCCGAAATAGGCATTGGGCAGGGTGACTGTCCATGTGTCGTTTTCTACCTTTTCCCATTTCTTAATCACCTCCGAACCCTTGATCACAACCGTCTCGCCTTCTGCTGCCTGATAAACAATCCTCTTAGAGTCGGAGAGCCCACCTCGTGGAGGATTTACCCTCTCACGATAGGTGCCTTCATGGACAGTGATTACATCTCCTGGTTGAGCCACTGCAGCTGCAGCGGAGATTGTTCGAAAGGGCATAGTTTTCGAGCCATCATTGCTGTCAAGTCCAGAGCGTGATACGTGATAATCTTTCGCATTCGTATGACTTTGCGTCCCACTTAAACCAGCTGCAAAAGTAACAGCTGTGAGTCCGGTGGGAGGCCATACGGAAAACTTGTTGGCTCCCGCAGATATTTTCTGAAAGGGACCAGGTTTTACGTTTTTCGGATCAATGGCATTCCCAAAATAGTCGGTAGTAATGTCAAGTGGGGTGCCATCCGGATTCTCCATGAAAACCTGGGGCAGGGGCATTTTTCCTATCATCCTGGAGGTTATAAGAGGATAGGCCCCTTCAAAAACCTGTTTGCTGAGCTTGAAAGAAAGCGAAACAGCATTCGGATTGTTGTCGAATTCAAATTCCGACCTCAGGTCATCGACGATGCTTTTATCGCCTTCAAAGGGGAATTTGTACGCACTGTCCAGATATACATTGTTGTTGACCAGGAATCCCGATGTGTTATTCACATTTTGAGGGATCTTCCTGGCGCTTCCTCCGATGAATATATTGTTATACCATCTTTCGTGACGCAGCATGGTTTCGTTGCGGCCGGCCAGTTCTGTTGAATGGGGTTTATAATAAGGGACAAAAGGCCGGTTTGGTTCTCCCATTAGATGGAACATGGGGCTTTGGTAAAATAAATTATGGGCATATAGGTTTCCATCGGACCAGTCCCGGACTCCGGACCGGATAAAGATATTGTTATCTACAACAGTGGGCCCAAAACTGACTTCTGTAAAAACACCCGCCTCCCTGTCAATGATCAGGTTCCCCGTTACCCGGGCATTTTGCGAACCCCAATCCAGCCATATTGCCAACCCGGAACCATTGGGCCCATAAAATTTATTATGGCGGATGATGACATCGATGGGAAAGAGTATTTTAATATCAGCCTGGTTGGGACCCTGCCATTCATTCCGGTAAACGGTCTCTGTAATCTCATTATTTTCAATAAGCGTTCCTACCGCGCCATAACAGCCGTATATGGCACACTGGCCGCATCTTTTTATCACATTGTTGCGAATGATATGAAATCCGAAACTTCCATAAGGGGGAATGTTATCCCCACCCCTGGTCAAGGTCCGTGAAAAGAACACTTCATCGGTGACACCCATGGAGATGCCGTTGTTGCGGGAATTGGTGATGGTGCAATTCTGGATAACCCAGCCATAGCCGTACTTCATGCCGATGGCACCTTCCTCAAGTTTGTAAATGTCGCTCCATTGTGAGGCCGTATGGCGGATGTCAAATCCGTCGATGACAATGTATTTCAGCCCGGAAATTTCCGGAAAAATGGCTGTAGCCCGTACATTTATTTCCGTTAGATCAGTATTGGGGTTAGTGGTACCGAAATTGGCACGTATGAGTGTCTTGCCATTTTCTTGTCCCGTGCTCCAGGAGTTAACTCTGGCCTCACATTCGGGGATGGAAAAAACCTCATAAAAGGCCTCTCCATTACAATATACATCACCAAGGTGGTACTTGAGTGTACTGTCTGAAGTTCCGGAACCATACAGCCAGGCGCCGGAAATATTAGTTGTATAAGGATTAAATCCAACAAACATTGCGTTGTCGATGGTTGCCAGCCAGAGTCCGTTTCCCTCCTTGATCCAGCCGGTAATCTGCTCGGAACCGCGGATAGAAACATCTTCACCCGGTGCCGCCAGGTAGGTAATAGGTTTATCTTTGGTACCGCCGAGGGGAGGCTTCACCTCCTCACGGTAAATGCCGGCTTTTACCAGGATGGTATCCCCGGCCTGGGCCAGGTTGGCGGCGGCCTGTATGGTTTTAAGCGGTTGAGAAAAAGTCCCCGTATTGGCATCGTTGGCACCTGCCTTCTGGTTGTTAACTACAATGGTCTTGGCGCTGAGAGCTGAGAAAACACAGCTTACTACCAGACATAAAAATATCTTCCTGAAATATAATGGGGTGTGATTCATGTTTTTTTCTTTTGACTATAATGCTTGTACTCCAATGATCAGGAAATTTCAGAAATATTTAGACGCCAATTCAATCACACGATTTGAGAGTACCTCACGATTTCGGGATGCTGCTTCATACTTTCCCTTGTCAAGTGCAATGGCCGGTGCAACATATGCACATACAATCAAACCTTCAGGACCATCCATGGCCTTGTGCAATTCCCTGTAATAGTCTTCCATCCGCTGGTCGCTGGTCACGAAATCACAGGCCATATATGCAATGCCCTTTTCCCGCAATGCTCTCCTAATCTTTGCAGCGGCCTCAATGTTATCCAGGTTGAAATTGTTGATGGAGGTAACTCCCCTGGTATTGCAGTAGTTTTCAATGTTTTGAGTAGAATTTCCACAATAGTGAATGCATCCGCCACCAAAAGCCTTCAGCAGTTTCTCATTATAAGGGCGAACGAACTCATTATAAAGGTCGGATTCCATAATGACAGAATCATCATCCGACATCCACACGCCGCCATAACCCTCCGGCACCTTCACACTCAAGGGATAACTGGCTCCCTTTAATGGCTGACCAGTAAGCTCTTTCTGAAATTTTACCCAGTCGATCAAAGCGTCTGTAACAAGTGCCATTAACTTATGAACGTAGTCCGGATGGTCATACATCCAGTAACACAATTTGTCATAACCCGCTATCTGAAAGGCCGTGGACAAAGGCCCCTGACAATCGGTAAATACTACCGGAAGGTCACTATGCGCCATAAAGAAGTCTATGATCCGGGTGACAATTTTCATCGCACCACTCTCTCCTGGTACCGGTAAAACCAACTCATCAATCTCCTCGGGATGTTGCATGGTAGAAATATCTACTGCAGGATCGGCCTTTTCATTGCATATGAGATCAATGCCAAATGCCGATGCCAACACGCCGGTACCATACCAGGGGTGCAGAAAAGGAATGTAGGCATCGTTGGGAATGTTTTCAAGATGCCATTCAATCTTGTCCATCTGGTAGCGAAAAGCGGAGGCTGGATTGGTATAGTAATCGGCAGGTATAACATCCAGAAGATCCCCAAAGGTCCAGTAATTGGTATCCACTATGACGATAGGAGACTCCTTGTTCTCGAAACGATAAGCCAATGAGAGTTTCTCTTCCGAACGCTCTACTCTCTCTTTCCATTTGTCCTGAACATTTTCCATAATAACTCCTGTTTTATGGCACATGAAATCTGGTTATTCGGTATCACGTTTGATATTTTGCAATGTAAACAATGCCCGGGTAAAAAACTTTCACAATCTTGCAGTGAAGTTTTTTGCACATTGAAATGGAGAAATTGAACAATTTTATAGTTAGCTCCTTCATGGCTCAGATCCTTAATAAGGTCCCTGTGACACAGGAATACTTATGTGATACCTCCTATATCGATCCATTCAGGCACATCCGGGAATTCGGAAAATTGAAAATGAAGAGCATTGTTCCCGATTCTCTCAACTTGCACCTGAATGAAGGGATTGAGATCTGTTACGTTCGCGAGGGGAGATATAAATGGATCGTGGAGAATAAAACCTATGACCTCTATCCGGGCGACTGTTTTTTTACATGTCCCTGGCAAAAACATGGCAGCCCAGAGGGTGTTCTGGATATAGGCTGCCTAAACTGGATCATTATTACACCGGACAGATTCTCCCGTGAAGATAGACTGAAATTGGGGCAATGGTCATCCCTGTCACCGGATGAATGCAGAGACATTGAATATATATATCTGAATAACAGTCATTCCAACTCATTCAGAAGCAAAGAGGTGAAGCGCATTTTTGATGATTTAGAGGCTGAGATATTTGGTCAGGATATTGGATACAAGACCAGGGTTAACGGTCTGGTGGATGAGTTGCTGGTGGTATCGGCCCGCGCTTTAAAAGTGCAGACTGGCAAAGAATATAAAGATATGGGGACAGATCAGATGGCCAGGTTGAATCACTCTCTGCAAAATCAACTTTATCGGAACTGGAAAACAGATGAATTGGCCAAACTGATGGATATGGGTCAAACCAGCCTCTATAACTTCGTTAAGCAGGAGACGGGATTTTCGCCACATCAATACCTGCTGCATTTACGGGTCGAAACTGCACAGAACTACCTGAAAAAGGGAGAAATAACAATCACAGATATTGCCATCGAGTGTGGCTTCTATTCCTCACAGCATTTTGCCAATGTATTTAAAGCTCGAACCGGTTTTACACCGCGTGATTACAGGAAACTAATGTTGAATTGTTAATCAATACCAATGTCTGGTTTTCAGGAGAGTTCTCAGAATGATTGGAACCATGGCTTCATCATTAACCTTGTATTTTTAAATGTTTCATATGTTTTTAACCTTGTATTTTTAAATGTTTTGTTTTGACTGATAGTTAACTATTTAGGATTGGCCTTTCAAAGCCTTGCTCCTGGACTACCCGAGCACACTATTGCCTGTGGTCGAGAACTTTGAAGCCTGCGGTCGCGAACTTTCAGGCTTAGGTCCCTGTCCGTAGCAGGGATCCACCGGGGCGGCTATAAGGGACAGCCCACCGGGGCGGCTCACAGTAACAGCCCTCAGGGTCGGATAGGGAGCATCAATTATGATTGGTCTTTTACTGGGATGGTACAAACAGTGCTGATGTCGACACTAAGGAAGAAAATTATTCAGAAAAAGATATAAAATAACCAACCATTAGCTATGTTGGTTTATATTTAGATAATAAATATCTAGTGATGGATATTTCTTATCCGTTTAGTAACCAATAAGGATAATAACCAGATAATATATATTTCGTTCCAATGAGTAGTCAACTGAGATGGAGCATTATTAAGCAGTTTTCAGGCAGAAACACGTTTGGTTTTAGATTTCAGGATGTGGTGAAGG
>SDBV01000792.1_pt1 | contig 45944 bp, 31 predicted proteins | sample 2277081 | NCBI WGS metagenome assembly SDBV01 (sample SAMN10402039, study PRJNA504765) | marine sediment metagenome | isolation source: marine sediment core GS10_PC15, 223 cmbsf | place: Arctic Ocean: Southern Knipovich Ridge | collected 2010
ACAATTGAGGAGAAACCCATGGATGATCTGTCGGAAGGGGCTTGGATTGCCTCGCAAGCCGGCGCCGCCACAGCGCTGCCGGAGACTCTCCAGGAGGCCGAGGAATTGGCCACCTTGATCGAAAGGGCCGTTCACGAAGAGACCGGCCATGGCGTTCGCGACCTTGCCGTCGAGGTCGACAAAGACGGCGTGTTGCTGAGGGGGCACTGTGAGACCTTCTATTGCAAGCAACTCGCCCAACACGCCGCCATGGGCGTTCCCGGCGGGGACCGGCTGACCAACTCGATTGAAGTCTCCTGAAGGGGTGGCCGCCGCGTTTCGCCTGCGCCGCTTCTATATCGCTGCTTGCTAGCTTTGGCAGCGACCGCCACCCGGCTTAAGCTCCCCGACCTAGCGCGGCTTTGCTGCGCCAAACTCTTGCCCGGCCTAACCATTGCTCTGCGGAGCCGCATCCTCGATAATGGGGCCAAGTCAACGAGCTTCTATCAAACCATCCGTCAGATCGAGGACCTGCCCATGACCGACCTTTCCCGCCGCGAGTTTCTCACCCGTTCGACGGCCTGGTCAGCGGCCGCCGTGACCGCCGGATCTATGCACGGCTTGGCCGCGGCCGCGGAAACGCCGGGCTCGAAGATGCGACTGGGTATGGTGACCTACCTCTGGGGCGCCGACTGGGATCTGCCCACGCTGATTGCCAATTGCGAGAAAGCCCGAGTGTTGGGCGTCGAACTGAGGACCACGCACAAGCACGGCGTCGAGCCGAGCCTCGGTCCGGCCCAGCGCAAGGAAGTAAGAAGACGTTTCGACGACAGCCCGGTCACCTGCGTCGGGCCGGGAAGCAACGAAAACTTCGATCATCCCGATCCGGCCAGACTGAAGCAAGCCATCGAAGCCACCAAGGCCTTCGTCCAGCTCAGCCACGATATCGGCGCCGGCGGCGTGAAGGTCAAGCCCAACAGCTTTCACAAGGACGTCGACCGGCAAAAGACCATCGAACAGATCGGCCTTTCGCTGAACGAAGTGGGCAAATTCGCCGGCGAGCTGGGCCAGCAGATCCGCCTCGAAGTTCACGGCCAATGTTCCCCCTTGCCGATCATCCGGCAGATCATGGACATCGCCGATAACCCTAACGTGGCTGTCTGCTGGAACAGTAATCCTCAGGACCTCCAGGGCGAAGGGCTACGCCACAATTTCAATCTGGTCAAAGACCGTTTCGGCGCCACGGCCCACGTCTGGGACCTGCACACGGGCAGGTATCCTTATCAGGAACTGATGGACCTTTTCGTCGAGATCGACTACGCCGGCTGGATCCTGTTGGAATGTCGTACCAAGCAAGCCGATCGCGTCCAAGCCCTGATCCGACAGCGAGAAATCTTCGAGCAATTCGTGGCCAAAGCCCAGGCATAAGAGACTGCCCACTTCTAGATTTGTTTAGCCGCCGCCGGTACGGCGGTGAGATTCGAGATGTGGCCCTCACCGACGTACCGTCGGCGGCTAAACGGATTCCGGGAGTATAAGTTCTTAGCGGCCGAAGCGGCGGGCGCGGTCGAGTACGACGGGATCGCTGCGCTGGGGTACAGCGGCGTCGACGGCCAAGAGTTCGTCGAGCATGCCTTGCGCGTCGTCGGCCGTGTTCGTCAGCCGCACCATCCACAAGGAACGGAACAGGCCCGTCGAATCGAACAGCTCGCCCGGGAAGCAGGCCAGGATCGAAGCCGCGATTTGGCCGTTTAGATCGGCGTTGGGTGCGTCTGGAGAGAGTCCGCGCCCGAAGGCCGTTCGCAACGAGGCCAGCACCAAAGGCCAGGCGTGCCGTCCGCCCTTGAGGTTGCACTGGTACTGCAAGTCTTCGGAGAAGTCGCGGGCACGGATCGGATCGACGGCGAACTCGTCGACGTCGTGCAGTCCTCGAAGATAGCCGATCAACAGATCGGTCCAGCGTTCGCTGCGGCGGCGGAGGTGGTTCAACTTGACGGCCGACTCGGCGTCGATGCCCGGACCGCGAACCAAGAGGGTCAGCACCCGATGACGGGCTTCGAGGTGGCCGAGCAAGACACTTCGGGCGATCGGCTCGGCGTGGTTGTTGCCGTGTTCTTGATCGTGAGCGCAGAGGATGGCCGACCACACCCGGGTGAGCATCTCACCGGTGAGGATCTCTTCGAGCACACTACGAGCGGCCGGCCAATGGACCTGTTGCCACGCGGGGTCGGCGATGTTCGGTTCGCTGCTGAAGCTCTTGAGGCTTTGTCCCCAGCGATCCAGTCGGCACTTCGAGGTCGTCCAGTACGACTCGATGGCACTGGCGGAGAGCCGCTCGGTCCCTCGCACCAACACGGGACCGTGGGCCGAGACAATGGCAGCCAGTTCAACGAGTTCGCGAGCGTGCATGGATAGCGACTCCTGCCCTATATTCCTAGGCCCAGCATTCCCGGGCCACCGCCAAGGTGACCGGCCGCACATCATCCACTTACGGAAGAGCCCGAGGGGACGAGGGCTCTTCCGTCGCCGGTGATAGACTTCGACACCCAAGACCAGAGCAAACCGGGTGCCAGAACGCAGCGGAAAGGGCGTCGGTGGCAAAGAGAACGTCGTAACTCTATTAGGAAACAGGCCTTGCGGGTATCAGAAAGCGAGCGATAAAAACGAACTGCCTCGCGGGATGTTGCCCCTAAACAACATCCGGGTTCGATCGACTCAACATCACCCGGCCCAATGTCAACCGGCCCTGCGTCGGGCCTTGCGGTTGAAGTGCGGGCCCTGGAGCAGACGGTCCTCGTCGAACGGATCGTAGGGCTGCTGGCCGGGGCGATGGATCTTGATCTTTCGCTCGGGCAACAATCGGACCAGCGACGGAGCCACCGCCATGGCCGCCCAAATGAAACTCATCGGTTCCACGGGAATCCGAAATCGGACCGAAACGATCACCAATGTGTGAAATAGCATGACCATCGCGAAGATCGCCAAGGTGGGCCAAAGCTCGCGCCAGTTCGCACGCGAGATCGCCAACCCGATCGCGGCCAACACCAACCAGGTCACCGTAGCCATCCGATAGACTCGATTGGTCGCCTTGGGGTTCGTCTCGTCGAACAGGAGGAAGTAGCGGAGTCTTTGCAGGCACAATCGCGCGTACTGCCCGGGCTGCTGATTGATGAACCGCCACGCACGGCGGCCCAACAGGGCACTGCGCTGCGGCTCGCTCAGCCCGGCAAACTCCGCATAGCCGCCGGGTTTCAGCAGCACGTCGTCGATGTAGAGCGTTTCGTGCCGGGCTTCCCATAGGGCTCGATCCATACCGGCCAATGTCCCGTCGTGCTTTTGCAGCAGCTCGCCGGCCGAGCTCTTGGGGATCTTGTCGGTGCCGCGGCTGATCGGGTTGTTGCCTTGCCACAGCGCGTAGCCGAACGTCGACTTGATGAACACCCCTTGGCGATGAACGATCCAATTGCGCAGCATCCACGGCGCGATCACCACGGCCGCGACGGCGGCCATCAGTGCCACTCGCCCCAGGGCCGATCGCGTGAAACGAGCCTTCCAATTCCCCTCGGCCGTCCAAAAGGCGATCGCGCAGACCGGCAGTGCCAAGGCGAGGATCGGCTCGATCAACAACAGCAATCCGGCCAGGCAACCGGCCAGCATGGCCCCGCGTCGACTTGCCCGCCATCGGGGTGAAACGCAGACGGCCAGCAGCAACGTCAAGACCAAGGCGGCCCAAAGGACGACCTGCAGGTGCGTGACCATGTAGAGATGGGTCGGATAAACGGCCGCTCCCATGCCGGCCACCCAACCGACACTCGGCCGCCGCGGCACCAATGACCAAGCGAGCCACACGACGCACAGCACCAACGCCGTCCCGGCCAGGCATTGCAGAAGTTGCACGGCCAAAACGGCCCCGGGCGTGGCTACGCCGAAGCACCAGTAGGATGCCGCCAGCAGCAGCGGATAGAACGGGGCCTGTTGCGAAGTGGGCCCGAACGTGCCCAGAAACTCGATCGAGAACCCCCGCCCGGCCAGTAGGTTCTCGGCGATCCGACCATGCTCATAGGCCAACGGCCCGGCATGTTCACCCGAGAGGACCCAGACGACGCAAACCCTCAGCGCCAAGGCAAAAAGGCCCAACAGCACTAGGGCAGCGATCTTCCGCGACCGGTTCATAGCGGGGCGGATTGTACGCGAACAGGGCAATCGAGGCAAGACCGGAAAAACAGGCCGCTTGCGGCTTTGCAGGGCCCCTCGTAGCGGCCCGAAGATGCTACAATGTTTATTTGAGTCCAAACGCTTCCTTTCCCGAGAGGATCGATCGGGATAGGATGGGACGAAAGGAAAAACCGTGGGCCTGGTGAGGGACCTGATGTGGAGCGTCGCGCGCTGATTACTGGGATTACCGGGCAGGACGGGGCTTATCTGGCCGAGTTTCTGTTGGGAAAGGGCTATGAAGTCCATGGGATGGTGCGTCGGGCAAGTACCGAGAGTTTCGAGCGGATCGACCATCTGCACGACTCCCTCACGCTGCATCAGGCCGATCTGTTGGATCAATTGTCGATCGTCCGCCTGATCGACGAGGTCCGTCCGCGTGAGGTTTACAATCTGGCGGCCCAGAGCTTCGTGCCGACCAGTTGGCTTCAGCCGTTGCTGACCGGGGAGTTTACCGGCTTGGGGGTCACCCGGGTGTTGGAGGCGATCCGGCTGGTCGACACGTCGATCCGTTTCTATCAGGCCAGCAGCAGCGAGATGTTCGGCAAGGTGCGTCAGACGCCGCAGGACGAGCAGACCCCGTTTTGGCCCCGAAGCCCCTACGGCGTGGCCAAGGTCTACGGGCATTGGATCACGGTCAACTATCGGGAGAGCTACGACATTTTCGGTTGCTCGGGCATTCTGTTCAATCACGAATCGCCGCGAAGAGGCAAGGAATTCGTCAGCCGGAAGGTGACCGACGCGGTCGCCCGAATCAAGTTGGGCCGGCAGCAGAAGCTCAAGCTGGGGAACCTCGACGCGAAGCGGGACTGGGGTTTCGCGGGCGATTACGTCAAGGCCATGTGGCTGATGCTCAACCGGGAGAAGCCCGAAGACTTCGTGGTAGCCACGGGCAAGGAGCATTCGGTTCGCGAGATGGTCGAGTTGGCGTTCGATCACGTGGACCTCGATTGGCACGACCACGTGGAGACGGACCCGAAGTTATTTCGCCCGGCCGAGGTCAACACCTTGCGTGGCAACCCGACCAAGGCCCGAGAGGTGTTGGGCTGGGAGCCGGAAGTTTCCTTCGCCGAATTGATCCGGATGATGGTCGACGCCGATCTGGGGCGTGTACGACGTGAGTTGGCGGAAGAGGGTCCGTGACGGGGAGGTTTTGCTCGATGAACGACTCGGCTCGCGATGCATCGGCCCACCGCGTGTATGGGACGCTGGTCGCCGCTTGGCTTGTGATGATTGTGACCATGCTGCTGGTCTTGTATACCGGCAACAGCATGATGGACAAACACACTCCGCTGGTCGATGCGGCCATGGAGTTGAAGCTCGAGTTGACGACGGCCCATCTCTGGTTCGAGGAAATCATCACCGGAGACCGGATTGCCCAGTTGGACGATGTCTGGGAACACTTGGATAAGGCCCAGCGGTATGCCGAGGCCATGCTTGCCGGTGGACCAAGCCCGATGGGGACGTTATCGCCCCTGGATGACCCCCGATCACGGGAATCGCTGGAGCAAATCCGCACCAAGTTGGCCGAGTTCCGCGAGGTGACACAGCACCGTTGGGATGCCGGAGAAAGTGGCCGCGCCGGCACCGAGGTCGATCAGCAATACGACGGCATGTTCGAGGTGCTTATCCAATTGACCGATGACGTGGAGGCCCGGGTCCAGCGGACGATTGCCACGGAGATGAAGACCTTCCGTTGGCTTCAGGTCTTTCTGATTGGCGGTTCCTTAGTGCTGGCCATTTTCATCGGCAGAGTGTTTCAGCGGTACGTGACCGACCGCCAGCGAGCGGAGCGGCAAACCCACGAGATGCAGATCAAGTTGCTGCAAAGTGAACAACAGGAGAAGCAGCGCGTCGAGACGCAACTGGAGAAGGTCCGCGATCAGTTGGTGCGACAGACGCGGCTGGCCACTATCGGACAGGTCTCGGCCAGCATTGCCCACGAACTACGCGGGCCGCTCGGCGCGATACGTAACGCCGTCTTCCTGATGAAGCGGAAGGCGCCTCCCGAGAGGACCGAATGGATCGGCAAATTGGATCTGGTCGATCGGGAGATTGTCGCGGCCGACCGGATTATCACCGAACTGACGGCCATGAGCCGGGGTAAGAAGCCCGACAAAAAGACCGTGCCGTTGGGGCCAATCATATCCGCCGCCCGAAGTCGAGTTGCCGGTCGGGAGTCCGTCGCTTGGCACATCTCCTGCGAACCGGACCCGTTTGTCGTGCATGGCGACGCCGATCAATTGCAACAAGTTCTGAGGAATCTCTTCAGCAACGCGATTCGGGCAATGAGTGCCGGAGGCCGGATCACGGTCGAAGCCACCCGATCGGACGAGTACGACCAAATCCTCGTCTGCGACGACGGGCCGGGAATCCCCGCCGAACAACGCGACCAAGTCTTCGAGCCCTTGTTTACCGGCCGCAGCAACGGCACCGGGTTGGGGCTGACCATCTGCCGGCAGATCATCGAGCGCCATGGCGGGACGATTGACCTAGTCGACAGTCCCCAGGGGGCCGCCTTTCTCATCCAGTTGCCGCGGCCGGAAGAGTCGAACTCGAAGGTCTAAGGCCGGATTTCTCGGCACACTCGATCGTTCCAAGTGCGTGCGGTTAGCCTATATGTTCTGGATGCGTTGATCGGCGTCGGGACGGGGCTGGTTCTTCTGGTTGTCCCAATAGGGCGAGAGTCGCCGCAGGTTGGCTACGACCTCGGGGAAGACCTCGATGATCTTCTGCAGATCTTCGTCCGTGTTATAGCGGCTGAAGCTGAACCGGACCGAGCCGTGTACGGCCGTGAACGGGACCTTCAGGGCCAACAGCACGTGCGACGGTTCCAGCGAGCCGGATGTGCAGGCCGAGCCGCTCGAGGCGCAGATCCCTTCGGCACTGAACTGGTAGAGCATCCCCTCGCCTTCGATGTAGTGGCAGGCGATGTTCGACGTGTTGGATAACCGCGGGGCCCCTTGGCCGTTGATCTGCACGTAAGGGATCCGCCCGACGACGGCCTCCTCGAGGCGGTTTCTCATTTTCTCGATGCGAGCTTCGTCCTCGTCACGGCTCTCGGCGGCAAGCTGCATGGCCTTGGCCAGGGCGATGATGTACGGTACGTTCTCGGTGCCGGCGCGACGCCCTTCTTCCTGATGCCCTCCGATCATGAACGGCCGGCAAGGCGTACCCCGGCGAACGAACAGCGCCCCGATCCCCTTAGGTGCGTGCAGCTTGTGGCCGGAGAAGGAGAGCAGGTCGACGTGCTCGAACTGGGCCGAAAGATCGATCGGCAACTTGCCGACCGTTTGGGTGGCGTCGCTGTGGAAGACGATCGTCGGATCGGTCTGTTTGGTCAATCGCGAAAGCTGTTCGATGGGAAAGATCACGCCCGTCTCGTTGTTGGCGTGCATCACACTGACCAACAGCGTGTCGGGCCGCAAGCAACGGACGAACTCCCGAACGTCGAGATTCCCGTCCGTATCGACCGGCAGGAAGGTCACCTCGTAGCCGCCCCGTTGCATGTCCTTGCAGACTTCCAGCACGGCCGGGTGCTCCACAGCGGTGGTGATGATGTGCCGCCGAGCAGGGTTCGCCTTGGCTGTGCCCTGGATGGCCATGTTGTTGCTCTCGGTGGCACACGAGGTGAACAGAATCTCCTTGGGGTTGATCCGCCCGAAGTGCGAAGCGATTTCCTTTCGCGCCGCCGCGATCGCATGGGCCGTCCCTTGGGCCGGATCGTACATCGAACTGGGATTGAAGTAATCCTCGGTAAAGAACGGGACCATCGCCTCGTAGACTTCCGGCGCGACCCGAGTGGTGGCGTTGTTGTCGGCGTAGATGATTCTCATTGAGGAGTTATAGAGTTGTAAGTTGTAAGTTATGAGTTGCAAGTTGGCACGGCCTGCCGTTCTCCGCAACTCCATCCTTCGTCCTTCAACACTCCTTGTTCGACATTCGATATTCGCGTTTCTTAGATTTCAATCACCTTAATCCGCTCATCCACCATCTCTTTGAGCGTCTGCTCGACCATCAGTTTTAGCGTGCGGCCGGCATTGGCACATCCGGAACAGGCGCCTTGCAGATGGCAAAAGACCTTGGTCTCCTTGATGTCGATGATCTCGACGTCGCCACCGTCTTTTTGCAACAGCGGGCGAACGAACTCGTCGATCGTCTTCTCGACCTTCTTGGCGAACTGGTAGGGTGAGATACCCAAATCCTCGGGAGCGCCTGCTTCGGTCCGCGGGCTGATCTTCGGCACGATGGGCAGACCCCTGCCGTCTTCACCCCAGACTTCGCTGAGCAGGTCCTGCAACCCACCGGTCGCCTGGTGGCACGTGGTGCAGGCTCCGCCCGCCTTGATCGCGTCGGTAATCTCGGGGATCGTGCGGAGGTTCAACTCCTGAATCTTGCGTCGGATGTACGGCTCGGTCAACGAAAAGCACTTGCAGACGATGCGGCCTTCCTCCTGCTCGCCCGTGTGGACGTCGACCCCCAGGGCCTTCAGGTCGACACCTCGATTCTGGGCCCAATTGAACACGGCCGACTCCAACGCCTCCGCGCCCATCACCGAGCAGTGGATCTTCTGCTTGGGCAGTCCTTCGAGGTAGTCGACGATGTCGTGATTGGTGATCTTCAGGGCCTCGATCGGGGTCCGCTGCTGTTGCTCGATGATCGCACACAGGGCCTCCGAAGCGGCAATGGCCGACGTGCAGCCGAACGTCAAATACTTGGCCTCGGTGATGATGTCCTGCGTAGGGTCGGTTTCGTGCCGTTTCACTCGGAAGGTAAATCGCAAAGAGTCGCCACAGGCGATCGAGCCGTGCTCGCCCAGCCCGTCGGGATCCTCGATCTCCCCCATATGCGTTCCCGGCTTGCCGTGCACGGCATCCATGAACAGTTGCTTGGTCTTTTCGCTATATTCCCACGCCATCTGGGATCTCCGCGTTTTGTAGGGTGGGCCTCCGAGCAATTGTATCGCCCGAGCAAGGCGCCGTCGCCGAAGCTCCCCCAGAAGCGGGGAATTTCACATGGACGGCAATCCATAAGAATGACACAACCTAGCCCGCCAAACAAGGGGGGTGTTGCGAAGCGTCGAGCGGAAATCTTGCCGTTTAGCGGTATTCGTTAATCGTTTAGCGGTCGGGCTTGCCCGACGTTTCTTCTGGAAGCGGCCATTTCCCCGACGCGAAAAACGTCGGGCAAGCCCGACCGCTAAACGGTGGGAATAAATGGTCGGGCACTACGAATGGGTTCGACGAATGTCCGCTACGGCACCGGGAAGAGTTGGCCCGAATTCCACTGACAAAACGGGACCTGCGAGTCACGCAACTCGTCTTGGATGATGTCGAGCCGGCGACCTTCCGGCCCCGAAACTTGCCCGTACGGACTGCAGAGGAACGGCGTGTTGGCTGGCATGAGTTCTGCTTCGTCCGCGTCGCGAATCGACATGGGCAGGCCCTTGGAGAAATACACGAACGGCAGACCCGAATGTGGATCAACCGGCATGCGATCCAAATAGGTTCCGACCAACTCATCCAGCGTCTCGGGCAACTGGCCATGCTCGGCCTTCCAGGCTTCGGCGGCCAATTGGAGGCGAACAACCCGCCGCCAGGTTTCGACTCTCACCAGCCCCCTCAATTCATGGAAGCCAATGTTGTTGTAGCGGAACGGCCGGATTTGATCGAGTATCCCTCCCCACCGTCTGTAGGCGAACACCTCCTGCTTAATCGGTCTACCTTGGGCAGCCTCGCGCTCTACCTTCTCAAGCACCTTCAAGTCGAGGCCGGCACGCTGGTTGAGCAATCTCATCGCCCGGGCTTGCTCCCAAGGCATCAGCTTCATCAACATAGTAGACCCAAACAGGCCCCTCATGTCGAAACCTTCTGCGGTCAAAAGATCCGGATCGAGCATGATGAATCGCCGAGCCAGGACGTATTGGTGCTTGACACGGTCGGTTCGCGAGGGCCAGGTCTTGTCGATTTCGTCGAGTTGCTCCATGGCCGCCCGGATTCGCTCGGGCGTCTGCTTCGCATCGGCCGCCCAGTAAGGCAAGTGCTCGTATGTCATCGATTCCAGGGAGGATCCCCGGTAATCGTGTGCGCGACGACTTACATGCACCGAGATCCTCAGCAGAGCCACGTACCGCTGCCAGGCGGCGTCCAAGTCGCCCTGCGATTGAAGCAGCTTGGCGTCGGCAATCAGCAGCGGGGCAATCAGTTTGTGCGGATCTCTCCTGCCCCGGGGTTCCCAGATCGGCTCGTAATTGTCGCACTCGGGGCGTTGACTGATCTGCAATAACGACGTGATGACCGATCGTTCGGATTCCACCCAAGCAAGCTGAAGCTCGCTGAGGTCTTGCCCCGGAACCACGCTGGCCAACCCTTCGACGGCGACCGAGCCTTCTTGCAGCAAAGCGACGGTAAACGGTTCGTAGGGTTTCCACGCTTTTCGGTAGAGTTCAACCGTCTCCATTTCCTCGGCCGTGGCAGGGCGGGTGAACTGATCGACCGAAAAGCCCGGGGCCACGTAGGGGATTTCGTAGGCGCGATACATGCAGACGCCCACGATGGTCCCGATCATCGGCAAGATCACCACCGACAGCGGTTTGATCCTTGCGCGGAACGTATTGCGATCGAGCAACCAGCCGGGCGTTCGCAGCCGAGTGGCCAAGAGCATCAACAGCGGCACAGGGACAATCGACCAGAGCCAACTGATCTGCGTCAAGAGCATCAGCGCGGCCCATCCGCAATACGCAGAGGTCATCACCACGGCGAAAAACCCGGCCAACAGGGCGCTGCGGGAGAACATCGAGCAGAGTTGCCCGCAGAGATAGGCCACTACGATGTAGCCAAGCAAGCATCCCAACAAGAGCAACTCCTCTTGCCTCAGTGGCCATCTGTCAAGACTTAGCAGCAACAAGACAATCGGAAAGGCCAGGACCGTCCCCAGCAGGACCACCCCGAGGAAGACCAGTTGCCGACTGAGCCAGACTTGCCCGGGCCGGGCGCCGCGCTCGGTCAGGAAACGAAACTGCTGCCTGTGCTGATCGGCCTGAAACACGCACGAACCGATCAGCGGCGCCGCAAGGAACGCCAACAGGACGCCAATACCCTCGAAAAATGTTTCCGGTCCCGCGCGTGAGGCAAACTGGTCGCCAAGCCAGATTTCGATCCACTGTCCGATCACGAAGGCCGCCAGCGGCATCAGCAGGGCGAACAGCACAAGGATCGTGCGTTTTGATTGGCGACATTGTTGCCAGATGAGCCGCGCCATCGCGCCGCTCGGCGGGGACAACATGCCGATCTGCTCGGCAGTCTCCTCCCTTTCGTCTGCCAAGCGACCCAGTCGTACCGCGCCGCGCGAGACGACGTTGCTCTCGCTGAACCAGCGATAACCCAGCGCTATGTCGACCAGGCCCACCACGGTTGCCAGGATCGCGCGATAAGGGAGGATGTCGAAGTAGATCGACACACGGCGGTCTCCCAAGCCAAGCAACACCAAGAGAAACTGGATGCTCACCGATGCGGCCAACACGCCGAGAATGGCCGCCGTGAGGGGGCGTTTCATCAGTAGCGAAAAAAGGATCCCCCACAAAAGCAACTCCACGGCAAGGAATCCCAGAATACCCCAAAGGTGAACGAGTTCTTTGAGATTGGGAACTTCTCCGCCGGCGATCAGCCCGGCGATCGGCCACAGCAGGCCCATCAGCAGCAGCGTGCTGAGCACGGCAAACGCCACCTTAGAGCCGAACAGCCCCCAGGCCGAGACGGGCAACGACCGCTGGAATCCGTAGGTACCCGTCTCGTGTTCGGTGGCAAACAGCGTCGCCCCGCAGCCCAAGGCGTAAAAGGCCGGCAATAACACGGCCATGGTGTAGAAGGCCAAGATCGGTGGGTCTCGATTGGCCAGGGTCTGGGTAACTAACACCAATACCTGCAAGAAGACAGTCAGCACGGCAATCGAGATCCAGAACGCCCGTTGCATACGGTACTCTTTCCACCACAGCCGCCAAAGAATCGTGTTGCTCACGGTGTGGGCGCCTCCTCGACCTCGTTGCCGCGTTGCATGTAGGCGATGAAGATCTCTTCGAGGTTGGGTTGGCGGACTTCCAGCGTGCCGATCGAGGCGTGGTCTTGCAGTGCGGCGATCGCCTCTTCGTCGGCGCCGCGGAGCAGAAGTTGCCACTGGCGGCCGCGACGGCGTTGGTCGAGGATCTCGCCACCGAGCTTCGGCAGTGCGTCCAGTTCTTCCTCGCTGGTGATGGTCACCTCGCGAACTTGGGCCTTCAGTTCGTCGAGCCGTTCGACCAGCATCAGCTCACCGCGGCGGATGATGGCCACGATGTCGGCCACCCGCTCGACTTCGTTGATCTGGTGGCTCGACAAGAGGACCGTTTGCCCGGTCGCTGCCCGATCGACCATGCTTTCGAGAAACTCGCGCCGCACCATGGCGTCGAGTCCGGAGGTCGGCTCGTCGAGGATCAAGACCTCGGGATTGTGGGCCATCGACAGCGAGAGGGCCACCTTGGCCCGCATGCCCTTCGAGAGCATTTTCAGCTTCTTCCGCTTAGGCAGGGCGAACCCGTCGGCCAACTCCATATAGCGCGAGTGGAATCCGTCGCCGTAGAAGCCGGCCGTAAACCAGCCGATCTCCGAGACGGTCATCCAGTCGTAGAGCGTGGGTTGCTCGGGGACGTAGCCCACGCGGCGTCGGATCGCCAGACCTTCGGCGGCGCTGTCGAGTCCCGACACGCGGCTTCGACCGGCATTGGGTTCGGTTAGCCCGAGGAGGATGCGGATGGCGGTGGTTTTGCCCGCCCCGTTCTCACCCAGCAAGGCCAGCACCACGCCGGGTGGCACGTCGAGCGAGAAGTCTTTCAGGGCCGTCTGGGTACCAAAACGCTTGGTGACGTTTTCCCATTGAATGACCGGTTCCATGTTCACTGCTCCTGTTGTTGGATGGCTGCCAATTCACGTTCCACGAGGCCACGCAACTCGGCCGCATCGAGTTGACTCTGTTTGGCCTCGGTCAAGACTTGTTGCAGACGGTCGCGGATCATCTCGACCCGCTGTCGGCAACAGCGTTGTTGGGCCCCCTCGGCCACGGCCAGACCCGTGCCGCGGACCGAGTCGAGCACGCCGTCGGTTTGCAGATCGCGGTAGGCCCGGGCGACCGTGTTGGGGTTGATCGCCAGTTGCTTGGCCAATTCGCGGACCGACGGCACAAGCTCGCCGGATTTCAAGGCCCCGCCGGCGATGGCGAACTTCACTTGGCGGGCGACCTGCTCGTAAACGGCCAGCCCATTGGAAAAATCGATGGAAAAGAACATTTCTCGCTCCCTGTACTATCTACCTAGTACAGTATACGGATATCGGTCAATAGGTCAATAGGGTCCAGGGGATTTTTTTTGGTTATGCCACCATGGAGGTATAAGTCAATCGTTTAGCGGTCGGGCTTGCCCGACGTTTCTTCGGGAAACGGCCATTTCCCCGGGACGAAAAACGTCGGGCAAGCCCGACCGCTAAACGGCAAGAATAAGCGGTAAACAGTAGGAACAAACGGTGAGAATAAACGCTAGGAGGTTGCATCCGGCGTGAATTTCGGCGACCTTGAGGGAACCTATGAGAGAACTACTGCCCGTCTTGATCGTGTTGCTTGCCGTACTGCTGGTCGCCTTGGCGGCGGCGGTGGGGGTTGTGGTATGGATGTCCGAGGACATGGGCAGCGTGCTGGTTTATCAGATCGTCACGCCGTCGGATGTTGCCGTGGGGGCCGTGGTCGCGGCGATCGACGGCCGGCTGAACCCGAGTTGGCCCGGCATGGCGCGGGTTCGTCCGTTGGACGCGAGCCGGATCGAGGTGGTCGTCCTGGGTAAGGATCCGCGGCACGTGCAACGAGTCGAACGGCTGCTCGAGCATCGGGGACACTTGCAATTGCGGATCGTGGCCAACCGGCGCGATCACAAGTCGCTGTTCGAGCAGGCCGACCCGGAGAACGTCCAAGCGGTGCACAACGAGGCGGGCGATCTGCTGGCCCGGTGGGTTCCGGTGGCGAAAGGTCGCGAGTCGAATTGCGGCTCGGAAACACGCACGATCGATCGTGACGGGCGCAAGGTGCTTCAGTTGCTCCTGCTGGAAGATCAGATCGAGGTGACCGACGAGCACATACAGCGAATCTGGGCGCACGTTGACAAGAAGGGGAAACCGTGCGCGCGCTTTGAGCTCAACGAAACGGGCAGCCGCCTGCTGGAGAAGTTGACCAAGGATTATCTTCCGGACCCGTTCGATCCGACCGACGTGCACCGAATGGCGGTCGTGCTTGACGGTCGGGTTTGGTCCTGTTTCCCCATTCAGGACACGATTCGCATTTGGGGTCAGATTCCCGGCGGGACGTCGGAGGAAGAGCTGCGCGACCTGATCGATATACTGCAAAGCGACCCGCTACCGGCATCGGTGCGGCAAATCGAGAAGCGATCCAGTGCAGCGGAACGCTAGCGGGCCGTTGAAGCAGTGGCACACACGCTCTTTCAACAGGCTGCAAGCGCCGTATGGCGGGCAACCAGTTGCAGGAGCTTCTCGCGATCAATCGGTTTGGTCATGTAGTCGTCGCAGCCGATGTCGAGGCACTTTTGCTCGTCGTGGCTCATGGCGTGGGCGGTTATCGCGACAATCGGCTCGGCATAGCCATGCTCTCTGAGTTGCCGGGTGGCTTCGTATCCGTCCATGACCGGCATCTGCATGTCCATCAGGATCAGATCGAAGGGGTCGCTGGCGTTCAGGACCTTCTCGACGGCCTGTTGACCGTTTTCGGCGACCGTGACTTCGGCGCCGGCCTTCTTGAGGAAGAACGAGATCAGCCGGACGTTATCCGGCCCGTCTTCGACCAGCAGGACGTGGCAGTCGAGCTTCGTCGTTGAGTTGAGGGTGGGCGGTTTCTCCGGCTCGGTGGTCTGCTGGACGTGCTCGGCGTGGCTGAGCAGGGCGACCGCGTCGAGCGGACCGGTGGCCACGGTCAAGGAAAACGTGCTTCCTTGCCCCGGCACGCTGGCCACGCGAATCGTGCCTCCGAGGATTTCGGCCAGTCGTTTACTGATGGCCAACCCGAGTCCCGTACCGCCGAACTTTCGGCTGGTAGAGGAATCGGCCTGCATGAACGGTTCGAGGATTCGGGTGATCTGTTCTTGGGACAATCCGATTCCCGTGTCGATGACGTCGACTTGCAGTTGCGGCGAAGGGCCGTTGCCATCGAGCAGCCGCAACACGATGCGAATGCTTCCGACTTCCGTGAACTTGATGGCGTTACCCAGCAGGTTGCCGAGAATCTGGCGTAGTCGGGTAGAATCGGTAGTGATGGATTGTGGAATCGGCCCGTCGCATTCGAGTTTCAACGGCAATCCCTTGGCATCGGCACGCACTTTCATCAGCGAGACGACTTCGGCGACGGTTTGCCAAGGCGAGCAGGATACTTGTTCGACTTCGAGCTTTCCGGACTCGATCTTGGACAGGTCGAGAATGTCGTTGATGATCGTCATCAACTGGTCGGCATTTCGCGAGACGGTATCCACGTAGTCGGGGACGACGGATTCCGAGAAACAGCACTGGCGTGGACATCCTTCGGCGATCAGGTCGAGATATCCCAAGATGGCCGTCATGGGGGTGCGGATCTCGTGGCTCATGTTGGCCAGGAATTCGCTCTTGCTGCGGTTATGGCAATCGGCCCGTTCCCTGGCCGCCGACAGCGATCGGGCAACTCGACATAGCACCAGCACCATGCCCGCCATGAGCATCAACAACCCCACGCTCAACCAACCACTAAGCTTACTGAAAAGACTTCCCGAGCCGTACACTTCCTCGTCATACATCAGGGCCAAGAACCAACGCTGATTGCCGGGGACCCGAACGGGCGTCCACAGCGACTGGTACTTGCCGACCTCGAACGTTTCTTCGGTGTTCTGGAAGACACGGGGTATGCTTTGCCGTTGGAATTGTCGGCCGAACCATGACCGAATACTGTCCGGGAGGTCGTCGCAGCCGATCAGATCGCCGCGTTCGCTGACCAGGACGACCATGTTGCCGTAGTTCCCCTTCTCCAACAGGTCGGAGACTTTGTTCACAGGGACCATCCCGGCCACCATCCCGGCCAATCCGTCTTCATTTCGGACGGGGACCGATACGATCAGGGTTCCTCCGCCCGTGCATAGCGACACCGGCGAACTAACCAAGCACTCCAACGACGGATCGGCCTTGAAGCGTTGAATTTGCATCATCTGTTGTTGATACTCTTCTTCTTCCCGCTCAAGCGAATGCGCCTCCTCGCCCTCCACGTGATGCGCGCTATTCGCACCATGGCCATGACGCTCGTGCGGTTCGTATTCGAAGGTGAGCAGGGGACGTCGTTTTCCGTCGAAATCGTGCCGCATCACGTAGATCTCGGCCAACTGATGGTGCGTGTTATGATCTTCGGCAATGGCCCGGACATAAGCGGAGGGCTGCGGCTTCATCTGTTGGATCGCCTCGTCGAGGCTGATGAAGTGCAGGTCGGCGCGGATCTGTCGGAAGTAGTCTTCGACGGACCACTGGATGCCTTCCATCTTGACCTGATTCATGTGCTGGGCTTCCGCCATGGCCCGTTGTTGATGCACACGGTCGTTGTGGAGAATCAACCCCGTCAAGAGCAGCGCGATCGTCAGCGCGCCCCAAGGTGCGATGCGTAAGAGTTGCTCGGTGCGGCTTCGCTTCATTGAATCGACCCCACAAGGAGAGTGACCCGTGGTAACAACCCCCCATAGCCCGTGGTTGGCCACGTAGTCACACGGTGTAGTTTATACAACTCTAAGTCACGCCAAGCGTAAGTGGCGCTCTTTGCCCGAGTTATCCGCAACTCGTCAGTCCGATTATTCCGGTCAAAGCGGTTGGCGCGGATTGTCGGAGATGGACGGACCGGCTAGCCGCTTGCGGCTTTGCAAGGGAGCGCATTGCAAAGCCGCAAGCGGCTTAGGCGGCCTTGGAAAGACCGGCGCTGGGCATGGTGGTCCCGCGTTTTGAACGGCGCAACAAGGTGAATGCTTTCGTCAGGAGCATCAAGAGAGCCCCTAAGCAGATTATCAGACCTGCGGCGTATTTCAGATGCACCCCCGGATCGTAGGCCACGTTGAGAACCGACGTGGGTTTCCCGCTGGGTGATTCGCGATAGCTCGACTGCTCGAAGGTGAACTTGCCTAAGGATAAGGGATGACCGCTGGAGATCTCACGGCGCCGATCGTCCTCGGTTTGGCTGGGGTTGGCCCGATCGACAAATTCGATCGAACTTCTACAAGACGCATCACCCGTCGGCCCGGGGTGGACCGCGAGCAGCTTGGCGGCAAATCCCAGCGGGTAGCGGGCATGCTCGAAACGGACCGACAAGGCCCCCTGAGGTGTGATGAGGGTCTGCATATCGTAGATGCGGTCGTCGCGTGCCAGCCAGATTCGTTGCGTGAGCCCGGCCGCCGTGACCTCGACCAGCGCCGCGGAATCGACGTCGGGCGACGTGTCGGAATCGTTGGCGATGGGCACGAAGCGGAATTCTCTTCGGGCATGGGGGATGTACTTCAGCACGGTGACCCGAAAACCGGCGGCCGCTTCGATCGGAGCGCCCGGCTCGACCTCGCCACGCGAGAGGTGTTGCCCGGCGGACGTCACGCGGCAATACAGTTTTCCTCCCGGTGTTTGCAGGAAGTCGGTCCCCGACCAGGAAGAGGTCGCCGGGTGGTGGTACCAGAACCGGACCGGGCACTCCACTTGCTGAACCGCATCCAGATTCAGCAACGGGTGTTTGGCGAAAGTGACTTGCCGCAGGGGCTCTTCACGGTCGGGCAAGTGGACCAGCAGCTCGAGTACGGGATTCTTCGGTTTCTCGCCGACCGAGACGAACTGCCCGCCGCCTTGCGGCCGAGCGTTGGGGAGGTACTTGGCGATTTCAACCTCGATTCCGCTCTCACCGACCGGAACCCTCTTGCCCAAGTTATCGGCGACGGGCAAAGGATACCGCCGGTTCTGGTAGTGAATTGCCAGTAGGCCGGCAGCTACAGGGCGCGACTTGGCAAGGTCCGGCAATTCTCGCGCGACGCTCTGCAGGACGGGCCTTCGCTGGAGGACCTTTTGGAGCATCTGGTTGTCCGTCTCGACATGCGGCTCGAAGTGGGGTGGATCGAGGAAATCCTCGAGCATCGAGCCCGTCGAGATGGGCAACAACGTAAACCGCATCGGCCCGACACCCTGTTCCGCGCCGAACCGGTTGGCGGCAAGCCAGTTCTCGGCAAGGATCTTTCCGTCCGGTCCGGCCAAGGCCAATTGCAGAGCCACGCCGTCGCCGCCGGACGTGTCTTCCACCCAGGCGGTTTCGGGTTGGGCGTGGCGATAGAACTTCAGGACCTTGAGTCGCACGTCGCTGAGCCGGCCCAAGTCCAGGGTTTTGCCTTGCGGCCAATCGACCGGCCCGGCACGGAAGGTGAATGCCGCCGAGGGCTGGTCGCTACGGTCGTGCCATTGGGTTGTGAATTGGCTGATTTGGTTCAGCCGGATCGCGTCGGCCGTTTGACCTGGTTCCAATTCCATCCGGCCTTCCACCGCACCAAGAATGGTCTGGATCGATCCGACCAACAACACCAGCAAGCCGACGTGCGCCACGACGAACCCAAGCTGGGACCGTTTCCAGGGAAATCGGACTATGATGGCCAAGACAAGGTTGGCGGCCAGCAGAACCAACAGGGCCATAAACCAGGAACTGCCGTAGACATACCACTGGACATGTTCCTTACCCCAGGCGGCTTCCAGGAACGTTGCCCGGGCCATGACGACCGCCAGGATCGCGGCCAGCGCGAGGCTCATCTTCGAAGAGGCGAACCATCGCCCGACCCGACCGACGGTTGCTGTTGTGCTGTGCAATATGGAAGACCGAGTCATAGGAGTTCCTTTTCTGGGCGGGTGAATCCAGAAGAACGTCGGGCAAGCCCGACCGCTAAACGAGGGAGATTTGGGCCCTTCAAGGACCTCTTCGACCAATCTATTCGGAGAAATCGAGACAAAGCCGGCATTCGTTACAAGGAAACCATTCGGAACCTTGAGGTTCCGGTCAGGTAAGCTGGCGGTGGCGGGGAGAATCGTCGCGATATTGGCGGCTCGAAGGCTCCCACTGCTTTTGCGATTTGTACGCTCGGTAGTTACGGGACTACCCACATATCACTTCCAATCGCGTTAAGCCCATGGGGCCAATTATGCGAAGAATAAGGATATCTTTCCCTTTTGCGATTTGATGGTTGGCAATGTCTGGAGGAATCCTCCGGCATAAGAGGGGAAGACTCAATTGTACATACTTTCGGTTTCGTCTCTTGGGACGGGTCGAAGCGATCACGGCGGGTTTGCCGCCCGCCATAGCAAGGAGGTGAGGTCGTGCATAGCTTCAGGCGAATAAAGAGCCCCGAACGATATTCCTCGATGGGGCTCGTTGTCTTGGCAATTCTTTCTCTGGGGATTGCATCTTGTTCCTCTTCGAACCGTCCGGCGAGCCGCGCGGGACCGAACTTGGATCCGGGATGGCCCAGGGCCAACAATTTCTTTCACCAGGCCCAACTCGGTCGGGTGCAGGTTCCACTGCCGGTGATTCCCGACGCGGAGTTGGTCGAGGACGACGACTTTTGCATGACCTGCCACGAGGGCTACGCGGGCTCCATGACACACAACGTACACGGAGGTGAGACGTGTGAATCGTGCCACGGTCCGGCCAGCGCTCACCTGGAAGCCCGCGGGGACCCCGGTACAATTATCAACCCCAAGCGTCTCTCAGGACCGCAGAAGTCGGAAATCTGCCTGCAGTGCCACGAAGAGGACCAATGTACGCCGGGCGCTCGGTATCGATACTCGCCACACGCGCACGCCGGAGTCGGTTGCTCCGATTGCCACACCGCACATTACAACGTACCGCCGGGTACGCCCATATCGAGTCTGCCGGATGTAGAGGCCTCGCGCCCCCGGGCGCGACCGGTGGGGCTGGTGCGTGGCCAAGACGAAGACGCTCAGCCGTCGTTGCTGGGAACCTCCAACTTCCTGGGCGCCGTGGCGCCGACCGTCTGCATCAAGTGCCACGCCGACAAGGAAGAATTCCTGTACCTTGCCGGCCCCCATCAGATATGCGGGCCGAACGGGTTTAACTGCACCACCTGCCACGATCCGCACGGGAAGATTGTCGAGCGGTCCAGGAAGGAGCTGTGCCTGGAATGCCATCAGGACGGCTCGCCGACCATGGCATACCACTCGTCGACTCATGACCTGATGGGCGTGGCCTGTACGGATTGCCACAATCCGCACCCGAATACCAACGTGCAGCGAGCCGTCAACATCAGCCATACCTCGGTGAAGCGTCCGAAACGATTGCCGATGGCGGTTCTCGAGCCCGAGACCTGCTACAAGTGCCATCCGGCCATCTACGGCAAGAATGCACTACCCTCGCACCATCCGATCAAGGAAGGCAAGATGGTCTGCTCCGACTGCCATGACGGACACGGGCAGTATGAGGGGAACCTCAAAGCGGACCGAGTGAACGACGTCTGCTGGAAGTGCCACGCAGAAAAGCAAGGCCCGTTCGTCTACGAGCATCCACCCGTGACCGAGAATTGCGCGATCTGTCACGACCCGCACGGAACGGTGGCCAACAACATGCTGAAACAACCCGCCACGTTCTTGTGCTTGCGTTGCCATACGGGCCACTTGAGCCGCCACCCTGGCAACGACCTCGACGGCAGTCGGGTCAACCAGGAAGGCTTCTACAGCGATTGCACGATCTGCCACAAGGAGATTCACGGCAGCGATCTGCCGGGACCCGTGCGGCATCACGATTTCATGAGATAAGGGTGAGAGCCTTTTTCGCCTAGAACCATAAACGGACAATAAACAAATTGCAGAGGAGCAATCATGTTTTTGAAATACCTGATAATCGGAGCCGTGTGCATCGTCCTGGTTCCCCCCGGGCTGCTGGTTGCCTATGAAGGACAGTGGGCGGCTTACGAAGCACAGTGGGCTGCCTACGAAGAAGAGGCCGCCCAGGAAGAAGAGGGGCCGTTCCAGGAAGAAGAGGAGCTGGCCGGTGAGATCGACTTCACTCGCGTGTACGCCGATGGATCCGGAGACTACGGCGACCCGATGTTCCTTTCACCTGCACCCCTGTACTACGGCGACACGGCCGTGCGTTTCGGTTGGTGGGCCGTCGCTACAAGCGGCAACCTGAACAAGGTGGGTGAGTATCAGAGCGTCAGGTCGTCGCCCTTCTTCGACATCGACCGGCTCTTCAGCGACTGCTGCCAAACGACCAACCTGACGCTCAGCGGCACGGATGACGAAACCACTCAGGTCGGAATCGATATGTGGCGCCCGGGGTTGGATACCCAGATCGATTACCAGCGGTTTATTCACCGCCGGGACCATGACCCGTTGGACGTTATGGACCAATCGGGCAGTGGTGAGAATATCGGGCAACTCACCGATCTGAACGTTGGAGACGACTATGCCATCCGCGTGCAAGAACTCGACGCCCGCTTCAAGGGCCATATCACCGAGAACATCAAGTGGGGCCTGAATGTCTGGGGGATGCACAAGAAAGGCGAGCGCCAAGTCATGGCCATGGACCACGCCTGCGGCGCCCAGTGCCACATTCAGACCGAAGGACAGAAGATCGACTGGCTGACCATGGAAATCGAGCCGGTCATCGAAGCCCGGTTCGGACGGTTTACGGCCGAATACTCACGAACCATGCGCTCCTTCAATCAGAGCGATTCCGCCGCCACGCGAATGTACTCGTCCTTTCCCTCGATTATTGACAACTCGGTGCCTTATGGCTACGCCGTGGTGCCGCAAAACTTCACCCAGATCGACCGCCTGAAAATCGGCGGGGACTTGACCGAAAACACCCGCTTCTACGCCAACTTGTTCTTGGGTGATACGAAAAACCGCAACCGCAACGTCCACCGCGACTTCAACGGCTGGGACTTGCGCGTAACCAACCGCACCGTCGACAACTTGTCCCTGACCGGCTTTGCCAAGTGGTACGAGGAAAAGGGCCAATTACCCGACACCTTCCCCGAAGATTCCCTGTACGATGCGGGCGTCAGGCCGTCCGACGAGGTGCGCGCTCCGGTCGATCGCGAGAGGATCAAGGCCGGCTTGAAGGGCCGCTATAAGCTGTCCGAAGGATATCGAAGCAGTGGGCTGGCACTGACCGGCGGCTACGAGTACTCGACCATCGATCGATCCAACGTAACCTATTTCCTCAATGCGCCGATGGGTAGTCCGAACGCGATCGGTGGTATCAGTGAGTTCAGGCAACCGACGACCATCACCCATATGATGCACGTCGGCACCGACCATCGGTGGTCGGCGTGTATGGATACTTTCATCCGTTATAAGATGTACAATACCACGAATCCCCTGTTAGGATTCTCGGAATCCCAAGAGGGCTCCGTCTTCGGCGATGCGATCAACACCAATCGGCCGCAGCACACCGATCTGATCGAGTTCGGCGGTACTTGGTCTCCGACCTACAGCTTCCTGCTGAACGCCTCGATCGGACTTCAGAAACGCCACACGGATATTTCACCCCAATTCGCCGATTTCGACGAGGAGGACTATCCGATCGTGCTGAGCGCCTGGTATGCTCCCACCAAGCGGTGGAGCCTCTCCGGCGGCCTGGCCTTCTTGTCCAATGATATCAACCAGGAGATCACTATCGGCAAGGCGAACAGCCCGGAAACGGCCGAGCACACGCTCTTCAACTACAACGGCCGGTCCACCGTGGCCACCTTGGGAACCCGATACGCCTGGACCGAACGCCTGACGCTCACCGGCGATATCGAATGGGTCGAAAGCTTCAACGGGTTCGACGAGCCGCTGCCACCGGGTGGGCAAGACTTCCAGTTCCTGCCCGGGGCCTCCGACGTGCTCACCGAGACCACGCGGCTCAGCGCGGGTGTCGATTACTGGTTGCGTGACGGCATCACCTGCTACTTCGTCTACAACTACTACAACTGGGACGATAAGGCCGGCAACAACGAGACCGGTAGGATCAGCTACTTCCTAACCGGCTTGACCGCAACCTTCTAGCCGCGATCAACCGAAACCTAAGAGACCGACCGGCGACCCAACCTAGGGAAGCAGTAGGCAGTAAGCAGTAGGCAGTAGGCAGAGAAACTGTCTTAGGCAAAGGTGCAAAGAGAGTACCATCCGTCCTTCTTTGCGTCTTGGCGCCTTTGCGTGAGACAGTTTCACTGCCTACTGCTTACTGCCTACTTGAACTCTTCTGAAGCGTCCGGCAGGGTAACGTCCGGGGCGTCGATACTCACTTCGTCGCACAACGCGATTAGGCGATGGAGCACTTCCCGGATCAGGGCGCTGGCATAGTGGATGTTGTGGACCCCGTTGGCCGTTCGCAGGAAATCGACGTCGTGCTGGATCTCGACGAGCTCAGCGCGAATCGCCGTGGTGCGGTCGGCCTCCAGTTGGGCGGCTTCCAGCGCCTGGCGAACTTGCTCGACACCGGCGTCCAACGGCGAGAGGGCCGACTCGAGGCCGTCGTAATACGCCCGAAGCCTTTCGGTAGCCGCGGCATCGTGACATTTGGTGCACACGTCGGCCGAGGCCCTCCAGAGCACGGTTCCGGTGGCCGAGACCTCCCGCGCCTGGTGGCAGGAGCGGCATTCGACCCGGCTGGCCAGCATCCCGGCCCTCATCTCGGGAATGCTCTTGCCTCCCATTCCGCGCAACATGTCTATTTGCTCGCGATGATGTTCCGGGTGGCAGGTACTGCAGTTAGCAGCGGCTCGCTCCAGTTTATCCTCATGCAGCGAATGCTCGATTTCCAAGTGACAATCGAGGCAGTCGACCTTGTGGTCCGTGACGTGCTTCTGGTGCATAAAGACATGGTCGTCGATCTTCTGAAGATCGTCCTCGCGATTGTGACAGACCGCGCAGCGTTCGCGGGGGACCGTTCCGCTGCCGCGAATCAGATCGCCGTGGCAGTTCGCGCAATCGACACCCTTCTCGTAGGCCACATCGTGCGTGAAGACGGTGCCGCCGCCGAGGTCGAATTCGGTTTCGGGGATTTGATGACAACGCGTGCAGGCGCCCAAACCTTCGTTGAGGAATCCCTCCTTGAAATGGCAGAGGAAACAAGTGGAGGTGGTTACCGCCATGTGCCGGCCCTGAACGATCTGGCTGTGGCAGCTTGTACAGCGCAGCTTCTTGCCGCGCCGAAGCTCCTGCAAATGGGGCTCGTGATCGAACGCGATTCCGTAAAACTCGACCCTGCCGGAAAGGAGCCGGGTCTCGTGGCAACCCGACCGCAGGCAACTGGCGTCGGGGATCTCGGCGGCCGGCCTTGGGCCTTCGGTCGCGGTGACGTACTTGGCCAACTGGACCATGCCCAAGGTTTTGCCCCAGATCTTTTCCCCAAAGCCCGGGGCAAAGTGACACTTCACGCAGGCCACGTCTTTGTGAGAGGATTCCTGCCAGGAGACGAAATAGGGCTCCATGATGTGGCAACTGCGGCAGAAATCGGGTCGCGAGGTGTACCAGGCGGCGCCGCCGGAGAGCACCAGGATAAGCAGAAAACATCCGCCCAGGAGAGCTCCTGCCCGAAGTACGATCGGCCGGGCGCGGCGCCAGAGGGCTCTTGGCTTCAGCAGACCCGGTGGGAAAGGACCACGCCTCGGCGCGGGACCGCTGCGACGGTCCGTCTCAGATGCTTCAGGGAGAGTAAACTGGCTTTCATTCATGGTGATCTGTCGATTTCATTCTGTCGCCGTGCGAGAGGCCGATCAGGCGGGATTCCCTCTGTCGCACCGGCAGCTTCAGGGGCTCTTACAAGCCCGACCCAAACAATCATAACTCCCAGTAACCGGCCAAGGTCTCATCCTCCCAGGCTGGCCAGGACCATTCCCGCCAGCAGACTCAATCCGACTCCCAGCGCCAGAGTTCCCCCGAGCATTACCAGCCGGAGATGCTTTCGGGAGGGCACCGTACGGCGCATCTGATCGAGTTTGCCTTCCTGGCGCATTCGTTCGAAGAAGTCGGGGCGTTCTTCCCGCAGTTCTTCCTCACTGACCAACCCGGTCAGGATCGACAAGTCCGCAGGGAACTTTTCGGCACGCAAATGCGTGTTGAAGAAGTGAATGGCAAACACGAATCCCGTGGCCAGCAAGGCTTGCGTGGAGTGAATCACCTTGGCGATGTTCAGCGTCTCGCCCGGCAGGAAGCGGCAGAACAGATTGGGGAACCACAACACGAAGCCGGTGAATCCGATGATCACGATGTCTGCCGCCGCACCCCAGAAGTCGAATTTTTCCCAGTAGGCCCAGCGTTCGAAAGTCGGCTTCGGCCTCAAGCCGAAGAACCAGCCGAGCATGGCGAAGAATTCTTTGACGTCGCGCAACGTCGGCAGTAAAGAATCGGGCCCGAAAAGCATGTTTCTTAACGAGCCGCCATTCTTGCGCCCGCCCAACAACCGCAAGCTCATCCTGACGAGGTAAGCCACAAAGCATCCCAGGGTCACCAGGGCGAAGACGCGGTGCCAGAAACCGGTCGATTCAAACCCACCCAAGTAATACGCCAGGGTCTTGGCCCACCCGTATCCACTATACTTCAAAGGCAGGCCGGTCAAGGCCAGTCCCAGAAAGGCCACCAGCATGAAGAGGTGGGACACGCGGTGGAAGACTCCGAATCGCTCGTAGGCGGTGGTCCCGGGCACTAACGGCCTGGGACGCCCATGCCTGAGCACATTCACCAGGCTCCGCATGAACCAGAGAATCGAATGTACGCCGAAAAAACCGAACGTCGAGATCAGAAGCGTCATCAACGTGACGTACACCCAATACAACAAAGGATTCTTCTCGGGGTCGGTGTGATCCGCGTGCGGATCGAAATCCAGGAAGTTGGTGGTCGCATAAAGGTGACACGCTTTGCAGGTCTTCATCCGCTGGGCCGACGACAGGCGCGACTCGGGATCGGAAATCGGGAGGATATCATGAGCACCATGGCAGTCGGAACACTTGGCGGCCGGCCCATAGCCCAGGGCGGTCAACTCACCGTGCATGCTCGCCGCATAGTGTTTCGATAGATCCCAATGGCAATTGCCGCAGCGGTCGGGAAGACGCAGCCGAAAAACGGCCGATTTAGGATCCCGCAGCGCGTGTCCCTGGTGGCAGGACGTGCAACTGGGAGTCCGCCGCTCTTTGCCTCCGGAGGCAACCTTGTCGGCCAACTCACCCGGTCCAGCCTGCCCGTGCACGCTCTTCCGCAGCCGCTCTTCGATGAACCGGTGGCATTCTCCGCAGGTCTTCGCCACGTTCGTGCGATGCAGGGTGGAGCGTTTGTCGGCTGCATAGAAAATGCCGTGTGCCCCATGGCAGTCCGAACAGGAGGCCGTCACCACGAGGCCCGACTCAAAGAGCCCCAGCCCGTGAACGCTCTTCTTGTACGTGTCCAGGTATTCCTCGTGGCATTCGCCGCAGGTCTCTATCTGATTGTCCAGAAACATGGGAGCGCGCGTGTCGGCCGTCGGGAGCATACCGTGCACCTTCTCTCCGTGGCACTTCCCGCACGTCATGATGGTTCCCGCGCCCCGCTCGTCTTTCTCACCGGCCTTATGGTGTACACCCATCCGCAGCGCGGTCCGTTGGTCCTTGTGGCAATTGCCGCAAACCTGCCGCACCTCGTCCAGGTTGGCACGAAAACCAATCACACTTTCCTCTTCGTCTTCCTCCTCGGTAGCTTCCTCCTCGGGGTCGTCGACGCCGTGGGCCTGGATGTCCAAGATGCTGGGATCACCACCGTGGCAATCGTGGCAGTTGACGCCGTTTTTCCAGTGCACATCATCGGCCAGACTGTCTTCGGGAACGTACAGTCGAAGCGTCTCACCCTCCCACAGGTCGGCTTCGCCGTGACAAGTGGCACAAGTATTCTCGTCCGGCGGAAGCTGAGAGCCCTCGGGCGGTTGCGCGTTGAGGTTCTCGAAGGAGGCAACCACCAGCAGGAGTGTCAGCAGTAAGATTCTTGGCATGGGCTTCTTTCTAAACTCTTGCAGTGTTCCCCTTATAAAACTACTGAAAACGACCAATTGCTCGGGCACCGAATTACCGGAATCCATTGGAGTGAGTGCTTGCACACTCACTCTACGCCATCTCCTGCACTGCTACTACCCGCCTCTTCGAATTCGGGAGTTTCGCAATCCGAATTCCCGCGAAAGTGCCGGCAACGACTGCTCCATAGAAATGAACCCACGGCCAGAAAGGCACACGCCACCGCGTTTTCGGTCTCCGCTGCAGCGCGCAACGAACTTGCAGAGCAGGAAGGCCACTTCATTTCGATTCCGGCATCGAGTTTATGCAAGTCTTGTGCCACAATTCATTCATGTCTTGCTTGCCGACGTAACTACCGCAGCCGCCGAGAGTATGCTATTACAAACACGACGTCGCAAGAATCCGTCGGGACTGCAATTCGCGGAATACCACGGATTGCTCACGGAATACCGCGAATCGGGAGCAGGTGTGACGCAAAAGAAAAGAATAGAGGACCCTGCATGTGTTTCGTTACGACAATTATTCTGACAACCACTTGCAAAGTTTTTCAAGAACGTTAGAATGATAACTTGGTTCACAGTGGTGAGGTACACAGTAGAGTCTTATAGGCCCAACGCCGCGAAGCGTCGGCCGTTGTCTTGCCTGCCTTTTGGAGAAAACACATGAGTAACGCACCCCAGTCCCCCGAGCGACGAGATTGGCTGCTGTACACGCTGGCCGGTTGGATCGTTGCGACCCTGGGAGCGATCGCGTTTCCCGTGGTGAGGTTTCTTTGGCCTCGCCCGCAAACCAGCACCGGTGCCGTGTCGATGGTCGCGCCCTACAAACTTCGCGAGCTTAAGCCGGATGTGGACGGTCGTTGGCCGGCTCCGTTCGACTTCGGGGGTAAGCCCTGCCTGCTTGTCCTCACACCCAGCGGAGAAGTCAGGGCCTTCAACGCGATCTGCACGCATACCGACTGCACGGTCGAGTTTCGCCAAGACACGGGCGATATTTTCTGCAACTGCCATAACGGGGTCTACAATGTGGACGGGCAGAACGTGTCGGGTCCGCCGCCCCGTCCCTTAGAAGCTTACAAGGTTGTCCTGCAAGGAAAGCCTGGGCAGGAGGAAATCATTGTCTCCCAAACCTAATACCAACGCCACCGAGTTGACCGGCTGGAAGAAGCAGGCCTGGGACTACCTCTCGGAACGGTTGGGCGTCGACGCGATGCTCCAACTGGGTGTCAAGAAACGCGTCCCCATCCACCGCACCACCATCTTCTACTTCCTGGGTGGAATGGCCCTGTTTCTGTTCGCAACGCAGGTCTTCACCGGGGTGCTGCTGTCGCTGTTTTACAAGCCGTCTCCCGATCAGGCTTTCGAAAGTGTGCAGGCGATCATGACGGAAGTGGAATTCGGATGGCTGATCCGATCCATCCACGCCTGGGGCGCCAACCTGATGATCGGGATCCTGCTGTTGCACGTGCTGACGACTTACATCATGCGTGCCTATCGTCGCCCTCGCGAGATTACCTGGATCACAGGTATGTGTCTGTTGGGACTCTTCATGGCCTTCGGATTCAGCGGTTATCTGTTGCCCTGGAACGAACTATCGTTCTTCGCCACTCGGGTAGGCACGGCCCTGGTGGGCGTGTTGCCGGTGATCGGTGAGAAAGCGCTGCAGGTAGCCCGCGGTGGTGACAACGTGACCGGCGACACCTTATGCCGTTTCTACGCACTGCACGTGGCCATCTTTCCTTTGATCGCGCTGGCCTTGACCGGAGTACACCTTTTCCTGGTGCAGAAACAAGGGATGAGTGTTCCCGACCGTGCGGCCAAACTTTGCGGTGGCGAGGACAAAGTACCTTCGATGCCTTTCGTCCCCCACTTTCTACTCCGCGACGCGGTCGGCTGGTATCTGGCCGTGGCGATCCTGGCGGCCCTGGCGGCCCTATTCCCCTGGGAACTCGGGGAAAAGGCCGACCCCTTCGCATCGGCCCCGGTGGGAATTGCACCCGAGTGGTACTTCTTGTTCATGTTCGAGACACTCAAGCGTTTGCCCGCCCACATCATGGGCATCGAAGGCGAGCTGCTCGGTGTGCTCTTTTTCGGTGCGGTCGGGGTGGTGATCGTCTTGGTGCCGTTCTTGGACCGAGGTCCTCGCTCGCGACTGGTCCTGAATATCCTGGCCACCATCGCAGTGGTGTACTTTATCGTCATGACCGCTGCAACATTCAAATGGGTCCATCGGCTGGGTGAGTTGCTTTTTTGAGGGGAGTGATCCCGGGGAGATTTGTGGCATGAAAAAATGGTTAACTAGTATTCTGCTGGCCCTTAGCATCGCGCTGATGATCGGCAACGTTCTTGCCCAGGATGCCATTACGGAAGATCCTGTAGCCGAAGATGCCGCCGCCGACGATTCTTCCCAAGACGACGCAACCGACGACAACGCCGAAGAAGAGGCCGCCGAGGAAGAAGCACCGCCCGAGGAAGACGCTCCTGTCGAAGAAGAAGCTCCGGCTGAGGAAGAGGCTCCTGCCGAGGACGAGATGACCGAGGAAGACGCCCCCGAAGAAGAGGAAGCGACCGAAGAGGAAGCGACCGAGGAAGATGCCCCTGCCGAAGAGGAGGCGACCGAAGAGGATGCCGAAGAAGGCGATGCCGCGGAAACGGATCCTTCAGACGTCGCGAACGAACCGCTGCCGGACGAGTATTCTTGCATGTTCTGCCACGGCGATACGGAAACGTTCTTCGACGATACGGAGAACTTGTTGGTTACCGAAAAGGATCTCTTGCAGGATATCCATTGGCAAAAGGGGCTCAGGTGCCACGATTGCCATGGCGGCAGCCCCGATCTGGAGAGCTTTACCGAGCATCGCAAAGATCCCAGCTTCAACGGCCTGACCGTGCCGGGAGATGTGCCGGAATTCTGCGGGCGCTGCCACTCCGATATCGAATACATGAGAAAGTTTCGCCCCTCTCCGAGGACCGACCAATTGGCCGATTACTGGACCAGCGGTCACGGCATGCTATTGAAATCCGACAAGGAAAACACGGACGTCGCCACGTGCGTTTCTTGCCACGGGCACCACGAAATCCGGGCTGTGGACGATCTCAAGTCACCCGTTTATCCCACCCGCCTGGCCAAGACGTGCGCCACTTGCCATTCCGATGTGGAGAAGATGGCCGGTCGAGAATACAACGGTCGACCGCTGGGACACGATCAGTTTCAGCTTTGGCAAAAGAGCATTCATGCCAAAGCGTTGCTGGAGGATGGCGACCTCTCGGCCCCGACTTGCAACGATTGCCACGGCAATCACGGCGCCCTGCCGCCGGAGATCGGTTCGGTGGCCAATGCCTGCGGGACTTGCCACGTCAAAGTGGCCCAGCTATTTGCCGAAACCCGAATGAAGCACCGCTTCGAGGAGGTCAAGCTACCCGGTTGCGCCACCTGCCACGGCCACCATGAAATCCGACATCCCACCGATGAGATGTTGGGTATGGATCCCGAGGCCGTTTGCACGGGCTGCCATCAAGAAGGCCAATACGGAGCACCCTTGGCCGACGAGAAGGTGAGCCAGATGCGCGAGGGCTTGGAAGAACTCAAGCAGCTCATCGCGGTGACTACCGAGAAACTGGACGAGGCCGAACGGTTGGGGATGGAAATTCGCAAGCCCCGCTTCCAACTCCGAGGAGCCCAAGACGCCCTGACCAACGCACGATCGTTGGTCCATAGTTTTGCCCTGGAGCCCATGAAAGAGGCCCTGGATGTGGGCATCGAGGTCGGCCGGGAAGTTGACAAGAAAGCCGATGTGGCGCTGCAAGCGTACACTTTCAGGAGAGTATGGCTCGCACTCTCGCTGGTGCCCATTCTGATCGTGACAGGCCTGCTGCTGCTCTACATCCGAAAACTCCCGATTCCAGAGAACGGGGAAGGTTAGTGGATAGGGGTCAGTGGATAGTGGTCAGTGGTTAGTGGATAGTGGTTGGTGGATAGTGGTTAGTGTGCCACTGCTTCGCAGAAGCAGTGCTCTTGACGCCCAACTTCCGTCACTGCCTACTGCTTACTTCGTACTATCCACTAATCACTATCCACTAACCACTGTTTGCTGTCCACTAACCACTGCGTACCGCCCACCGCCCGCTCGGGCCGACTTTTCCGTGCCGATTTGGGCGCCGCTGAGTCCAACTGACTCAACCAGTCGGATTCCTCTGAAAAAACGTGGCCGTTGTTGCCGTTTGCACCTCTTCCTGTCCGACGGCCCGGGCGATTGCCGAACAGCACGTCCTCGACCGTCTGCCCCGACCCGACCGTAACCGTATGAAAACCGCCCGCGTCAGGGTCGGGAAGCGTCTGCGTCCAACCGCTGCGCGGCACCAGACCCACGATGTACGTCCCCATGGGAACCTCGGCAAACGAGTATTCTCCGCGCGATCCGGTCAAGGCCCATAACTCGTCCGAATCCCAAAGCCCGTTTTCGTTCTGATCCAAGTAGACCGTCCACCGAGCCATCCCCCGTTCCCGCTGGTCCCAAACCCCATCACCATCACGGTCGTTGAACACACTGCCACGGATTTCACCGGGCGCGACCTGAAATTCATACGCCCCCATATCCACCCGCTCCCCACTAATCCGCGGATTGCCGTCCATATCGGTCAGCAGCGGATTCCCGTCCGGATCGACGGCCCAAGCATCATCCCCCGCATCAATCGCCGGGCTATCCGGCAACAGGTGCAAATCGCCATAGTCGTCATCTTCGGTTCCCCAAAGCCCATCCGCCCCGGGCGAAGGCATCCGCACAAACCGCGGATCGATCGGACTTTCTGCCGTCCCCACAAGATTGCCGTTTATGCCATCCGCGATGCCTGACATCTCGCTGCCATCGCCGATCAGGTTGTGGGAACCGGTATCTTCCAACAGCCCATAAACATCCGGGCCATCGTTGTCGGTCGTATTGCCGGCAAGAATCGTGTTATGGGCCATCAGCGTACCCCAGCCGGGGCTGATGAGAATCCCACCGCCACGGTAGGCCGAATTGCCCGAGATCGTCGAGCCGAGAACCGTCATCGTGCCGGAGCCGTACATCCCTCCACCGTGTTCGGCCGAATTGCCAAAGATCGTCGAACCGCTGACCGCCAGCGTGGCGGGGTACGCATTACGAATTCCGCCGCCTTTGTAGGACGCCGAATTGCCTGAAAAGATCGAGCTGGTAACCGTCAATGTTTGGGAGTTGTAGATTCCGCCGCCCTCGGTAGCCGAATTGTCTGCGATCGTCGAGTTGTTGAGCGTTAGCGTGTTGGCGTTGTAGATTCCTCCGCCGTTAGTGGCCGAATTGTCTAAGACCGTGGAGTCGGTGAGCGTTACTGTGCCCGAACTGTTGTAGATCGCGCCGCCGTTGCCGTCAGCCGAATTCCCCGAGATTGTCGAGCCGGTGATCGTCATCGTGCCCGTGTCGTTGTGAATTCCACCGCCGTCGTCGGCCGAGTTCCCCGAGATCGTCGAGTTGGTGACCGTCAGCGTGCTGGAGTTGCTGATAATCCCGGCGCCGTTCCGCTCGGCCGAATTGCCCGAGATCGTCGAGTTGTTGACTGTCAGCGTGCCGCCGCGACTGTGGATCCCACCGCCGTCGCGATCAGATGAATTACCCGAGATGGTCGAGTTGGTGACTGTCAACGTGCCCACCATGTTGTGAATCCCGCCGCCGTAAGAGCGGGTCGAATTGTCAGAGATGGTCGAGCCGGTGACTGTCATCGTGCCGGAGCCGTAAATCCCGCCGCCGTTCCGGTTGGCCAAATTGCCCGTGATCGTTGAGTCGATGACCGTCAGCGTACCGGAGTTGGAAATCCCGCCGCCGTGGCCATCGGTCGAATTATCCGAGATTGTCGAGCCGATGACCGTCAGCGTGCCGGAGTTGTAGATCCCGCCGCCCCTCCAGGCCACACCACCGGTGATCGTTAGGCCGACCAGACCAACTTCGTCGCCGAGAATTGTGAAGACTCGGCTCTTGTTATCGGCGTTGACGCTCAGCGAACTGAGCGACGAAGCGTCGATTTGCACCGGCCAGTCTACCGATAGCGAACTGCCAGCAAGCGTGATCTCACCAGTATCGAGTGCCGCATCAAACGTGATCGGCCCGACAATCTCTTCCACACTGCCGTAGAAGAGGGCCTCGCGTAACGACATCAGGCCATCGTAAAGATCGACCGTGTCGGCCAGCGTCGTAACCACCGCAGAGGGTGTTTCGCGTCCGGCCGCCGGATCGGCCTGGTACTCATACGCGCCGATGTCGACGCGCCCGCCGTGGATGCGAGGCAGCCCGTCCAGGTCGGTCGCGAGTTCCGGCGGCACGGCACTGTCATTGCCTAAGTTGATGGCCGGACTCTCGGCCGTCAGGTGCAGATCGCCCGGGTCATCGTCCTCGGTCCCCCAAATCCCATCGGCGCCCGGGTTGGGGGCCCGCACAAACCGCGGATCCACGCCGACCAGATTGAATCCGCTATCGACTGTCAAAGAACCCCCAATATCAGCGCCGCTGTCACCTATGTTCAAGCTCACAATCGAATTAGTGACCGTCAGCGTGCCAGAGCCGTAAATCCCGCCGCCCTGTTCGCTGGTCGAATTGCCCGAGATAGTCGATCCGATAACTTCCAGCGTGCCGCCGTTGTAAATCCCGCCGGCCAGGTCGCTGGCCGAATTGCCCGAGATGACCGAGCCGATGACCGTCACCATGCCATTGTCGTTGAAGATCCCGCCGCCGGTTTCGGTCAGATTGCTCGAGATGGTCGAATTGATGACAGTCAAGGTACCCGAGTTATAAATCCCGCCGCCGCGATTGACAGAGAGATCGTTTGCCGAATTGCCCGAGACGGTCGAAGCGGTGAGCGTCAACGTGCCTGAATTGTAGATTCCGCCTCCGAGTGCAGCCTTGCCTCCGGTGATCGTCAGCCCAATCAACTCCACCTCCTCCCCGGATATCGCAAAGGCCCGACTCTTCCCGTCAGCGTTGATCTCCAGCGATTCGAGACCTGACGCATCCACGATCACCGAGTGGTCCAACCATATCGATACGTCGTCAAGAACAATCTCGCCGCCATCGAGCGCGGCGTCAAAGGTCACCTGATCGCCAGCCCCTGCGTGCCAGACGGCCTCGCGCAGCGAAATCTCGCCGTCATAAAGGTCGAACACGTCGTCTGTGGTGGTGACCACCGTCTGAGGCGTCTCACGCCCTGTGGGCGGCGCGTCCTGGAACTCATATGCGCCGATGTCCACGCGCGAACCGTAGATGCGGGCGTTGCCGTCCCGATCCGTCACGACCTCCGCCGGCACGAAAGCATTGTTGCCCATCTCGATCGCGGGACTGTGATCAGTCAATCGCAGGTCGCCGTAATCATCGTCCTCGGTGCCCCACGTTCCGTCCGCTCCCGGACCTGGGTTGCGGACGAAGTGCGGGTCGATGCCGATCAGGTTGAAGCCGCTCTCGGGACTCATCGCGCCGGAGATTTCGTCATCGTCTGACGCGTTATTGAGAGTCACAATCGAGTTCGTGAGCGTCAATGTGCTGTTGAAGTTCTTAATCCCGCCGCCGTAGCTCAAGGCGCCGTTGGCCGAATTCCCTGAGATCGTCGAGTTGGTGACCATTAACGTGCCGAGGTTGGTGTAGATGCCAACGCCGTAGCTCCGGGTGCCGCCAGCTGAATTGCCCGAAATTCTCGAACCGATGACCGTCAACGTGCCGTAGGAGTTGTAAACTCCTCCGCCACGGGCATAAGAACTAGAAGTGATGATCGAATTCCTCGAGATCGTCGAGTTGGTGACCGTCAGCGTGCCGCCGTTGTAAATCCCGCCGCCATTCGATTCGGCCGAATTATCCGAGATCGTCGAGTTGGTTATCGTCGCCGTGCTGGAGCCGACGCCAATCCCGCCGCCATTCGATTCGGCCGAATTATCCGAGATCGTCGAGTTGGTTATCGTCAGTGAGCCGTAGTCGTCGTGAATCCCGCCGCCAGTCTCGGCCGAATTGCCCGAGATAATCGAGTCGGTGACCGTCAGCGTGCCGAAATAACTGTGGATCCCCCCGCCGTGGCTCAAGTCGCCGTTAGCCGAATTCCCCGAGATCGTCGAGTTGGTGACCGTCAGTGCGCCGTAGTTGTGAATCCCACCGCCACCGGAAGAAGAACCAGAACTGATCGTTGAATTCCCCAAGATCGTCGAGTCGGTGATCGTCAGCGTACCGGTAGAGAGATTGGAGATTCCGCCGCCACCGGAAGAAGAACTAGAACTGCTGGTCGAATTCTCCAAGATCGTCGAGTTGGTGACCGTCAGCGTGCCGAAGTTGCGAATCCCGCCGCCGTAGTAGTATGCCGAATTGCCCGAGACGGTCGAGCCGACGACTGTCAACATACCATGATAGTTGTAAATCCCGCCACCGCTCTTCGAAGACGTGCTGGCGCCAGCGGCGTTACCACCGGTGATCTTCAGAGTGTCAAGCGTCACGTCGGTCACCTGGTAAGCAAGAACGACGTGGTAGGCATCGCCGTCGGAGAGGTCGCCGGTGGCGTCGAGGTCGCCGGATAGGATGGTTTCGGTGCCATGGCGGGAATCGAGATCGGGCTCGTCGCCGTAGAAGCCGCCATACAGCGAAACGCCATCGAGCATTGAGAAGCCTTCTTGCGTCGTTGGCGTGTAGGTTCCTTCGGCGATCCAGATTTGGGTGATGTCGTTTTCGGCCTCGGCGTCTGTGTTGAGCACCTCGGCCTGGTCGAGGGCTTCTTGCAAATCGGGATAGGCCGTTTCCCAGGCTTGGCCGTCGGGGGCGGCGGCCACGCTGTCGGCGTCGACGTGGAGTGTGCCGATGGATAATAGCCAGCGGCCTTCGAGGGGCTCGAGGCGCAATGGGCGACGCTTGGGCGAGAGTGCGTTTTTGCTGGGGGTGGAAAAGAGCTGTTGGAATCGGGCGAAGCTTGGTCGCATGGTGCTGAACTCCTCGGTGGATTGAGGGGGGGTACCCTAAAGCTACGCCCACTAGAATATCAGGTTGGGGATCTCTGGTCAAACTTTTGGGAGGAAAAATGGGAAAGACGGGAAAAGGGGGAGGAAAAAGGGAAAAGGGGAAAAAGAAAAAGAAGAAAACGCACGGATCACGCTGGGTTTGTTTGGGAATGGAATTGATGTGCGGTTCCCCCTAAACTGGGGTGTTGACCGGGTGGGGGCGGTTGACTAGAGTAGATGTTTGGTTGCCGGGCGTGGGATCTGCCCGGGCGGTATGTTGAAGAGGCCTTGTCGGAAACTCTATGTTTGCTAAGCGGGTTATCCCGTGCCTGGACGTCAGTCAGGGGCGGGTCGTGAAGGGGACGAACTTCCTGAATCTCCGCGATGCGGGAGATCCGGTCGAGGTCGCCACGCGCTATGAGCAGGAGGGGGCCGACGAACTGGTCTTTCTCGACATCACGGCCAGCCACGAAGGACGCGACATTATCCTCGACGTGGTGCGTCGGACGGCCGAGGTGATCTTCATGCCGTTGACTGTCGGCGGAGGGATTCGTACGCTGGAGGACATTCGGGCGTTGTTGATCGCGGGTAGCGACAAGGTGTCGATCAATTCGGCCGCCTGCCGCACGCCCGAGTTGATCAGCCAGGCCGCCCGGCGGTTCGGCAGCCAGTGCATCGTGGTCAACATCGACCCGAAACGGGTGATGAAGGACGGCCGCGAGTTTTGGGAAGTACATATTAACGGCGGGCGGATCGGCACCGGACTGGAGGCCGTGGCCTGGGCCCGCGAGGTGGAGCGATTGGGTGCCGGCGAGATCGTGCTGACCAGCATGGACGCCGACGGCACCAAGGACGGATTCGACCTGGAGATCACCGCCGCGGTGACCCGGGCCGTGAGGATACCGGTGGTGGCCAGCGGCGGAGCCGGTTGCCCGGACCATTTGGCCGACGCGATTCTCTTAGGAGGCGCGGAAGCGGCCTTGGCCGCCAGTATTTTTCATTACGGCGAGTACACAATCCAAGAGACCAAGCGGATCATGCAACAACGGGGCGTACCGGTAAGGATGGCAGCAGAGAAGGAGGGGTCAGGGGCTAGGGACTAGGGGATAGGAAACAAGGGATTTGGGAACGAGTTTGCCCCGAAATCCTAATCCCTAACCCCTGACCCCTAACCCCTTCGGAAGCGGTCGGGCTTGCCCGACGTTTTTTTGGCGAAAATATCGAACAGGCGCCGTGCTGAAATCGGAACTCAGCGGGGCGTGGCAACAGAGATTGGACTGAGGAGAGGTATATGGCAACCGAATTGGAGCCGGAACAGGCAGTAGGCAAGGCGTCGGAACAAATCCTGGATCAGGAGCCGGCCATGAAAGAGCATAGCGACGTTGACCAAAGGCGTTTTCTCGGCCATCGAGAAGAGCTGGCGATCGACAAGTTATTTCGGGCGTTGGTCAAGCTGGAGGGGAGCGATCTCCACATGAAGGCCGGGGTCCCGCCGTACATTCGTGTCAACGGCACGCTGCGGCCGCTGAACCATCCGGCGATCGACGATGAAGAGATCGTGCAGTTGATCTTTCCGTTGATCCAGATGGACAAGCGGCGGGTGGAGATCTTCGAGGATGAGGGCGGCTGCGACTTCGCCTACTCCTTGGATGTCGACGGCACGGCGTGGCGTTTCCGCGTGAACGTGTTGCAGCAGATGAGCCACGTGGGCCTGGTTGCCCGGCGGGTGAACAATTTCATCCCCAACTTCGAGAACCTCAACCTGCCGCCCAGTTTGGAGAGCCTTTGCAAGTTTAGCCAGGGGATGGTGCTGTTGGCGGGCGTTACCGGCTCGGGTAAGAGTACCACGATCGCTTCGATGCTCGACTGGGTCAATCGAAACTATCGCAAACACATCCTCACGCTCGAGGATCCCATCGAATTCACGTTCACCGAAGACAAGTGTCTGATCAACCAGCGCGAAATCGGTATGGACGTGAAGAACTTCGGGATCGGCATGAAGCACGCGGTGCGCGAAGATCCGGACGTGATCCTGGTGGGTGAAATGCGCGACCGGGAGTCGTTCGAGACGGCCATTCAAGCGGCCGAGACGGGCCACCTGGTGTTCGGAACCATCCACGCCTCGACTGCACCGAGTACGATCGGGCGGATCCTCGACCTGTTCCCCCAGAGCATGCACTCGGCGATCCGCAGTGCGTTGGCCTTCAACATGAAGGGCATCATCGCACAAAAACTGCTGCCTTCGATCAAGGAAGGCGTGGGCCGGGTCCCGACCGTCGAAATCATGACCTTCAACTCGACCGTCCGCAAGCTGATACTCGAAGCGGAAGACGAGAAGCTCTCCGACGCCATCCGGATTGCCAAGGAAGAGGGCATGCAAGACTTTACCATGAGCCTGAAAGACCTGATCGATAAGGACTTGATCGATAGGGCAACCGGGTTCGAGGTGGCGCCGAACCCCGAGGCGCTGAAAATGGCACTCAAGGGTATCGACGTCAAAGAATCCGGAATGCTGTAAATGGCGCGATTCTCGATCATCCTGATGGTGGCGGTTGCGGTAGCGGCCTTCGGTGCGGGCGAACTACGCGCGCAAGACGATGCGCCGGCCGATGCGCAGGCGGAAGTCGACGTGCCGGCCGAAGCTCCGGCGCCGGTACTCGGCAAGAACTGGCGGGGGCAGGGACATTATCTCAGTTGGATCAAGGTGCTGGCCTGCTGGGCCGCGTTCTTGATGTGGGTCTACACGACCGACTGGGTCAGCCGCGATTGCCTCGAAATCCGCCTGAACTACTTGCGCTGGAACCCGACCGTTTTCGGCGTCTTCGGGGGCGCCTTCGTGTTGGTCTGGTGGATCCCCTGGTTCTGGCTCTCTTTCCCTTTGCTGATGATAGCGCTGATCGCCCCCTTGACTACCTACATCATCTATCGCAACTCGCAGGTGATGAACAATGAGCGAGTGCTCACGCCGGAACATATCCGTTTCTGGCTGTCGGTCAATTTGGGTAAGATCGGGGTCAAGATCGAAGCGCAGCGGGTCGATCCGCTCAGCAAGGGGCCCCCGGTCCAACTCGAAGCCAAAGGCGGTGAAGACGAACGCACCGATCGGGCCAATACGCTGATGGCCAGGCAATCCGAAGGCTTGCTGCCGGCTCGGGAGATTCTGCACGACGCGCTCTCCAACCGCGCTTCGGCGCTGATACTCGACTACGCCCAGCAGGCCGTGGGCATACGCTTCATGATCGACGCCGTCTGGCACGAACGCGAAGCGCTGGAACGCGAGTTCGCCGACCCGGCGCTGGAGACCTTGAAGATCCTGTGCGGCCTGAATGCCCAGGACCGCCAAGGTCAGCAGCAAGGAACCTTCACCATCGAGTATCAATCGATCAACTACGACGGCACGCTGGCCTCGCAGGGGACCAACACGGGTGAACGCGTGTTGGTGCAGTGGGTCGATAAGAAGATCCGGTTCGACACGCTCGACGAGCTAGGCATGCGCGACAAGATGCAGGAAGAGCTCAAGGAGTTGATGAACCTTCCGCAAGGGTTCGTCCTGCTCTCGGCTATGCCCACCGCCGGATTGCGAACCACGGCCGACGTGGTCATCCATCACACCGACCGGTTTACGCGGGAATTCGTGGCGGTGGAAGAGGAATCCAACCGCTACGAAGAGATCGAGAACTGTCCGGCGATGACCTACAATGCGGCCGAAGGCCAGTCGCCGGCTACGATCTTCCCCAAAGTCTTCCGCTTTGCCCCGGACGTCATCATTTGCCGAGACTTGGTCGACGGGGAATCGGTCGACATGTTATGCGAGGAGATCACGGAGCAACGGCTGGTAATCAGCACGATTCGAGCGAAAGACAGTGCCGAGGCCCTGATGCGGGTGTTGGCGTTGGACGCCAATCCGCAGCAGTTCGCCGAAACCGTCTCGGCCGTAACCAGTCAGCGGCTGATTCGCAAATTGTGCGAGGCCTGCAAGGAAGCCTATGCCCCCACGCCGCAGGTCCTGACGCAACTAGGTATTCCCGAGGGCCGCGTTCAGGCCTTCTACCGCCCGCCGCAACAGCCCGAGGAAGTGTGTGAAGAGTGCGGCGGCATCGGGTACGTGGGCCGAACCGCCGTCTTCGAATTGCTCAAGGTGGGCGATATGGTCCGCAAGGTGCTGCCGGCCGGCCCGAATCTCGACGTCCTGCGCCAGGCCGCCCGAAAAGACGGCATGCGATCGCTGCAAGAGGAAGGCATTTTGCTGGTCGCCAAAGGCGTGACCTCGTTACCGGAGTTGATGAGAGTTTTGAAACAGTAGGCAGTATGCAGTAAGCAGCAGGCAGTTGTTAAGACGTTGTATTGGAATGCTAATCCCTAGCCCCTAACCCCTTTCATGACTATTTTCCTGCCGCTTCTATTGGCCATCATCTTCCTTGCCGTCTGGGTGTGTGTGTTCACCGAAGGTATGTGGGGTAACGCGATCCGTTTGATCAACGTGACCACCGCCGGCCTGCTGGCGACCAATTTCTTCGAGCCGGTAGCCGATTGGATGGAGGGCATGATGCCTTCTTACACCTATATGTGCGATTTCATCGCTCTGTGGGGATTGTTCGCCGTGTTGATTATCGTTTTCCGGTTGGCGACCGACAATCTATCGAAGGTCAAGGTGCGCTTTCTGAAGTTGGCCGACAAGATCGGCAGCGGCGTGTTGGCCGCTTGGGTCGGTTGGGTGGTCGTCAGCTTCGCTCTGATGTCGCTGCACACGGCGCCGCTGGCGAAAAACTTCATGGCCGAGGGCTTCCAGTCCGGCGAATCGATGTTCTTCGGCTTCGCCCCCGATCAACAGTGGTTGAGTTTCATGCGTCGCGTGTCGTTGGGGTCGTTCGCCCGATCGGACACCGTGCCGGGTAAGAACGAGCGACGCGCGTTCAACACCAACCACGACTTCATCCGCAATTACGAGATCCGCCGCACCAACCTCGAATCCCACGTCACGGCCAACGATACGGTTCGCGTCAAGTAAACAGCGTTTCGTGATTCAAGGGCAGTCTGTTTAGCCACCGCGTCCACGCGGTGCAGGCCGGTTAACCCGGCGTGGCCGCCGGGGCTAAACAGAACACTCCTGCAATCACGGGATCTCATTTAGTGTCTCTAATCCCTAGCCCCTAATCCCTAACCCCTTACTTCCTGCTTCCTCCGGTGAAGATCATAAGGTAGTAGAGCAAGGTCATGACCGCTTGCAGCGTGGCGGCCAGGTAGGTTAGGGCCGCGGCCCTCAGCACGCTGCTGACATACGACATCTCTTGGGAATTGACCACACCCAACTGGGCCAGATGGTCCTTGGCTCTTCGACTGGCGTTGAACTCGACCGGCAGGTTGACCAACTGGAAGAAAACCACACAACTAAACAGCAGGATTCCGGCGAGGATCACGGCGGGGTTTTGGAGGATCGCTCCACCAATGAGGAGCCATATCCCGGCCCCGCTGCCGAATCCGGCCAAGGGGACGGCCGCGTTGCGGATGACCAACGGGGCATAGGCCTCGGCGTGCTGGATGGCGTGGCCCGCCTCGTGGGCCGCGATACCCACGGCCGCCAGAGAGCGACTCTGGTAGACCTCCTGACTCAGTCGCAGAACCTTATGCCTTGGATCGTAGTGGTCGCTGAGGCGTCCGGGAATCGGTTCGATGTTGATATGGTCCAGTCCGGCCGAATTCAAGATGTGCCTGGCCGCGGCCGCACCGCTCAGCGGCGCCGGCTGTCGCTGGGCCGACGCGTAGGCCGACTTGACCCAGATCTGTGCCAAGAGACCCAGCACGAACGCCGGGCCGACAAAGAGTAGATACCCCATGCTTTTCTCCTTCTTACCCCCAACCGACTACGCCTCTTCAGGATGATTCGTCCGGTGAGTCCGATTGTTGAACTTTGAATTATTCGTGGTCGTCCGGGAATCCCCGTAGGTCAGGCCTCGGCCTGACGAATTCTGCCAAAAAAAGGTTCCGTCAGGGCAAGCCCTGACCTACGGCTGCGGCATTTGACCTTATCTTCTTACCACAAGACAACTTGCATCGCAACGTCATGGGGTCTCTTGGGCCGGACCCTGCTCGGCGGGCTCACGGGACGGGACTCGCCAAGGCAAGGTCAATAACATGCGGTAACCCAGTTCGGGCGAATCGGCGAAGACGCCGCACTCGGGTCCGGTATGTCCGAGGGTCACCGAGGGCGCCGGTGGATCGGCAATGGCCTTGACCTTGCCGCCGGACGGGGTCGAGTAGAGCTGGACTTGCGGTTGCGAGTTGGCATCGAGCAGTTCGATCATGCCTGCTTCTCCGGACTCGTCCGCTCCGAGGATCACGACCGGTCGGCCGTTCTTTCCCGCGAGTTGCAAGAGTCCGTCGCCATCGGCGGCCACGCCCAGCCGGATGGCGTCGGTTCCCTTGGCTGAACCGACCGACAGCCCACGACACTGCACTTGCCCGACTTCCAAGCGGTTGCAGTGGATACTTTCGGCCGAGATTTCTCGATAGGCGGCGACGTTTTCGGCCGTTACGCCGATTGCCTGGAAGTGACTTTGCGGCCAGACCTTGTCACGCATGACAATTCCCAGCGTCAAGAACAACAGCGGATAGACGATCCAACGTTCACGGCTACTCATTCTACAAGATCCTTTGCGTAAGTAGGTGCGGCCCAGGAGCTTACATCGCTCGGGCTAGTCGGCCAACCGAGCCGACCAGGGGCCCTGTTACCCGAATTGTTACCCAGAAGCGGTCGGTTGTGAACCTCCCACAGAATGTTAGCCGGTTTTGTTCCCAGAGATATGGCATAAAACGGGCTGCGGCGGCCAATTTCCGAGCCTTGGCCTCTATGCCTTGCCCGCTTTGCCTTACCAACCGGCACAATCCCCAGCACTGCCACGGCGTTTCATCCGCACGGCCACAATGGGGAAATCTCTCGGTCGGATGCGTGCTATCTTCATAATGGACAGCGATAGTGTGACAATCGGCCGGCTTAGGGTTGTCGGTGCGGTTGCCCGAACTGACAAGTCTACCAGTATATGGGGAAATATCGATGTGTCGAGCACGCGATCTGATGGTCGCGGACGTGATAACAATCCGTGAGGATGCACTCGTCCAAGAGGCCATTGAAACGCTTTTGAAACATAAGATCAGCGGATTGCCGGTGGTGGACTACACAGATCGGCTGGTAGGGATTATCAGCGAGTACCAACTTCTCGAAGTCATCTTCGCACCGCGTCTTGCGAGCTGTCGCGTGGGCGAGTTGATGACCAAGGACGTCGTCACCGTGGAGGAGGATTTGCCGATTTCCGAGATTGCCAGTCAGTTCGTGCTGCATCGCATTCGGCGGGTGCCGGTCGTTCGGGACGGGCGGATTGTGGGCGTAATTGCCCGACGCGATTTGATCCGACACGCTTCGAAATCCGGTCAATGGCTCAGCGAAGTCGGCACGGCCGCGGAATAGACGTCACCGGCCGGCAACTTCCTTGCACAAGCTCCCGGATTCGACGTTGGTCTTCTCACAAACAGTTGGGGCCTAGAAATGGTTGAAACGATGGCACGTGTCGCGGAGCCCAAGCCACGACAAGTTGTTGAAACTCTGATCGATCGTACGGCCGACATGCTGGCCAGCCTGCTGGAAGCCGATCTGTTCGGAGTGGCCCTTCTTCGCGACGATGGCAGCGCGTTGGAATTGGAGATCCGCTCAGCGGATTCCGAGGCCGAGGATGCGCAGATTTGCCAAAAGCAATTGGACCCGAGGGCGCTGACGGAGCTTTACACGTCCCTCGGTTCTCGGGCGGTGGTGACCGCGGATACCCAGGCCGGGCGCCCCCCGCTGGACGGCACGTTTCTGGACGCCTTGCGTATCCAGAGCGTGCTCACGCTGCCGGTCGGCTACTGCGGCGAGGTGCTCGGCGCGATTTGCGCCTATCGTACGGGCGATCGACCTTTCAGCGAGGCAGACGCGACCAAGGTGACGGCGATTGCCGACTCGCTGGAAGAAATCGCTCGGCTGGTCGCCGACGCCGTGTCGCCTAATACCGTGTCCCCCAATACACGCGGCGATGGACCGGAACAACGAAGCAGCCTGCGTAGTGCGTTCCGCTTCGTCCAGGAGATCGGACCGGTGGTTGACGGGATGTTGCCTTCGCGAGATCGCTTCTTCGAGGTCGAGTGTTGCGACCTTTCGGCCGGCGGGTTTTCCTTCTACTTGAATACCCTGCCTCCGTTCGAGACGCTGGTCGTCAGGCTCGGCAACACGAACCACGAAACCTTCGTCAATGCCCAAATTGCCCACGTTCGCGAAATGGAACACCAAGGCCAAGCCACCTATATGGTCGGCTGTCAGTTTATCGGTCGTGTTTACATCTAATGGGGTATCGAGTTTGTTCTTGTAGTTCGCAATCCCTCACACCACAACATTACTACCACTACATTTTCACCCCGATCCCTTCTCGCGGGAAGCGGCTGAGACGTCCGACATGACACAGACTCTGACCGATGACAGACAGGCGGAGATGCAAGCGGCCATCGTGGCGTTGATGGGCCACACGGGCGTCGTGATTGCTGAGACGCTGGAGGCCGACTATCTGGGTATTGCCGAGGTCATGGAAGATGCCGGCACCGTGATACTGAAGGTCTGGCAAACAGAGTCCGGAATCGACAAACCCCAGGTCTGCCAAGAGTCGCTGGACATCGAAAGCATGACCGGGCTCTACATGTCCGACCGACCGCAGATAATCGTGAAGGCAAGCTCCAAGAAGAAGAGTCAACCTGGCATGGACGGGGAGTTTCTCGACAAACTGGGGCTGCGGAGTATGCTGACCGTGCCGTTCTATTCTCAAGGTTGGCTGCTGGGCGCGGTTTGTCTTTACCGGACCGGCCAAAGGCACTTTATCACGGACGATATCGCGACGGCCGCGCAGATTGCAGAACCGCTCAGATCGCTCATCGGCGTGGCCGCCGAGGCGACCGATCTGGCGGCCATGAGCAGAGCCGCGCTGCAGTCCGCGGCAAATCCTGATGCCCCAACTCCCGAGACCTTGACGCCGATGCCCGAGAAGAAGCGATCCGGCAAGGAACTGCGATCCAGCCCTCGCGAAGAGTACGGCGTCACCCAAGCGATTGCCCCGGTGATCTACGGTATGCTGCCTCACCGAAAGCAATTTGTCGACGTCGAATGTGGCGATTTGTCCGCCGGGGGATTCTCTTACTATCTCGATGAGCCGCCACCGTACGACACGCTGGTCCTTCGGCTTGGCCCGCCCGGTAGCGACACGTTCGTTAGCGCCCGAGTCGCGCACCTCCGAGAAGTGGAGCACGACGGGGAGACAGTCCAATTGGTCGGCTGTCAATTCATCGGCAAGGTTTATCTCTAAATAGCATTTCGTGATTCGGAGAATTCTTGTAGGGTGGGTCGAGGAACGAAGACCCACGCGGAGGGGCCTTGTGTTGTTTCTTGGTGCGTGGGTCTTCGTTCCTCGACCCACCCTACAGATTCCCAAGTACCTGCCGGGCCCGATTGGCAAGTAGCCCGGCCGACGATACAATGGTGTGCTTGGTGAGGCGATAGCCCCCTAATTCGACTGTTTGATTTCTATTGACCCAACGTAAGTATTGTTGTAATAACACCTTCCGTGTTTTGTGTATCGCGTTGTTTCACGGAAGGAGTATAAGCATGGAAGCGAAGGAATTCGAG